>ERZ773142.533-NODE-533-length-32015-cov-15.5264_pt1 | contig 32015 bp, 29 predicted proteins | sample MGYA00580853_ERZ773142 | MGnify/ENA primary metagenome ERZ773142 (study PRJEB29015, sample SAMEA2737862) | human gut metagenome | biome: human gut; feature: human-associated habitat; material: faeces | place: China | collected 2012 ... | reverse complement strand
AATTTATTTAAATATAAAATTTTTTATGATTTATATTTTTATCAAAAGCTTTTCCTTCAGATAAAAACATAAATATTATTTTAAATCCATTCTTTCTTTCATTTCAACGATGAGAATATGAGATTTATTTAAAGCCATTATATCAAGAGACTCTCCTATTGCTTGAAGTCCATCTTTTTCTTTTGTTACATATCTGTTATTTATAAGAGAAGCTCCTTCTGCCTGAATAAGATATGCCTGTCTTTTTTCCTTAATTTCAAAATGAAGATTTTTATTTTTTTCTATTTCTGCAGCAAAAATATTTATATCTTGATTTACTTTGACAGGAGCATTTCCATTTTTTTCTGATGCTATATGGAAAAATTTATTTACTCTTTCTTCCCATTTAAATTTAAAATTTTTATAGTCAGCTTTTTTTCCAATAACATTCGGAAGAATCATAAGTTGTATAAATCTTAAATCTTCATCAGAATTATTATATTCAGAATGAGAAATTCCTGTTCCTGCACTCATATACTGGACTTCTCCTTTTTCAAGAACAGCTTTTTTTCCAGTACTGTCTTTATGTGAAAGCTTTCCTCTTATTACATAGGATAATATTTCTATATCAATGTGAGGATGTTCATCAAATCCTTTTCCTGGGGATATTACATCATCATTTACAACTCTTAAAACTCCAAAATTAATATTTTTTTCATTATAATATTCGGCAAAAGAAAAGTGAAAATTACTTTTTAGCCAGCCTAAATTTGATTTCCACATATTTTCTGATGGTATTTGTTTAATCATTTCATCTCCTTTTTGTTGTTATACATTATTTTACATTAAGAAAGTAAAAAGAATTTTATATAAAAATTCTCATTACTCTTGTATAAATTTTAATATAATATACAAGGGTAATGAGAATAAAAAAACTAGAAAACTATAATATCTCCTGTTTTCATTTTTAAATAATCAATGAGATCTTTAGGATTTATTTCTATCTGAAGTCCTCTCATTCCTCCACTGATAAGTATTGAGTCAAATTTTAAAGCAGATTCATGGATAAAAGATTCATGTTTTTTTCTTATTCCTACAGGAGAGCATCCTCCTCTTACATACCCTGTATATTTAGTTAATTCCTTTAAAGGAAGCATTTCAACTCTTTTTGTTCCAGCAAGTTTTGCAAGTTTTTTTAAATCAATGCTGTCTCCTCCAGGAATACATGCAATTATAAGTTCATTTTTTTCATTTAAGAGAGAAAGAGTTTTAAATATTCTGTCAAGGTCTGTATTTGTAACAAGAGCCACATGAACAGCACTTAAATCGCTTTCATCAACCTCATATTCTTTTGTGCTATAAGGTATTTTATGCTGATCAAGTTCTCTTACAGCATTTGTTTTTTTTATCATAAAAAGTCCTCCATAAAATTTAAAATAAAAATATACAATAGTAATGCGAAAAAAATTTATTTTATTGAAACATACCCATTTTCATATTCAGGGACAGAAGAATATTTATTTAAAGTAAAGATATGTTCCATATCTTTTTCAAATCCTAAAGCTAAAAGACGGGAATAATGAGTGCTTCCTTTAAGAATATCTTTTATATTGTCGTGAGATTCTGATATTCTTACAAGAGCAAGAAGTTTATCACTTAAAGAAATATCAATATGTTTTTCCAGTTCCTTTATAATAAGTCCTGCACATAAAGCATCATCAAGAGAAAATTCCCCATTTGTTCCAGCACAGATAATGGTGCAGTCTTTTCCATATTCAATAATTTTTTCAGCAGCACTTTTAACATTTAAGAAAGAACAAATAATGATTTTTTCAGCAAAAATAGAATTTTCTATAGCTTTTGTTCCATTAGTTGTGCTCATATAAATATCTTTTCCAAAAACTTTTTCTTTAGTAAACTCAAGAGGGGAATTTCCTAAATCAAATCCTTGTATTTTAAGAGCATTTCTTTCTCCACATTTGATTACATTTTTTAGATTTCTGCATTTCTCTTGTATAGTTTCTATATCTTTAAAAGGAAATATTCTTTTTGCTCCATTTTCAAGAGCTGTAATCATAACAGATGTAGCACGAAGAACATCAATGACAACACATATTTTTCCTTGTGTTTTAGATTGTGATACTTCATCAGCTGTAAAAATTATATCTACTTTCATTTCTGCCTCCATGAGATAGGATAATATTGTATTAATTGAATTATACCACAAATAGCAAAATATTAAAAAATTTTTCGCATTTCTCTTGTATAAAATAGGGTTGTGTTTTTACTAAAAAATATGTTATCTTATAGTTACATATTAAAATCAGGAGGAAAAAATAATGATAAAAAGACATAATCTTGGAACAAGATACAGTGAAGCTGTAATTTATAATGGAGTAGCTTATCTTTGTGGGCAATGCTGTCATGAAGGTGATGAAGGAAAAAAAGATGTTAAGGTTCAAACAAAAGAAACACTTGAAAATATTGATAGAGTTCTTTCAGAAATAGGTTCAGATAAATCAAAAGTTCTTATGGCTACAATTTATTTAAAAGATATAAGCTATTATGATGAAATGAATGAAGTATGGGATTCATGGATAGCAGAGGGACATTATCCTGCAAGAGCATGTGTTGAAGCTGCACTTGCTGAAAGAGACCTTCTTGTTGAAATAGTTGTTACAGCAGCAGTATAGAAAATTTTCAAGTATTCCATAGTAATGTGAATAAAATATATTTTTATAAAAAATATATTAAAAAAATATACAAGACTAATGAGAATAAAAATAATAAAAGAATCAGAGGCTTATACCCCTGATTCTATTTATATATTGGAATTATTTCCTCTTCTTCATCGTATCTTTGACTTACTTTTGATTTATCTACATAATCCATGTAATATTCTTTTGTTTTTGGAATTGTACAGAAAACTTTTTCTCCAGGATTAATTATTTTACCTTCCTGAATAAAAATAGCTCCACTTAAAAAATCAAGAATTCTTTGTTGTAAATCTGCTTCAAGACCGAAAAGATTTACATGAACAATCTTATCTTTTTTTATATATTCTATGCATTTCATACAATCTTCAAATCTTGTGGGTTTAAAAAATACTATATCGTAATCCATAAAATGCCCTCCTTGAATTATTCTTATTAAATTTTAATATTATTTTTTGTTTTTTTCAAGAAAATTATTTTTATATTTTTTCAGAAATTTTTTCTATTATTTCTTTTTCAGAAAGGTTTGTTGTAAAGCCAGCAGCTCTTTTATGACCTCCCCCTCCAAAAATAGATGCTATTTCATTAACATCTATCATATTTTTACTTCTCATGCTTCCTTTTATTTTTCCGTTTTCAATTTCTCTTAAAAATACAGAAACATCACAGTCTTTATATTCAAGAAGATTTTCAACTATTCCATCTGTTTCACCTTTTTTAATATTTTCTTTTTGTATAAAATCACTTTTTAAAGTGAAATAAACTAATTTTTTTTCAGGTATTATTGTCATTTCACTAAGGGCTTTTCCTAAAGCTCTCATTGCTCCAAGAGATTTATTTTTATAGACAGCATCAGAAATTTTTGTTCTGTCTATTCCTTTATCAATAAGTTCTCCTCCAACATAAAAAGTTTCTTTTGTTGTACTTTCATATTTAAAGTTTCCTGTGTCTGTGATAACTCCTGTATATATTGCTTCAGCTGTTTTTTTATCTATAGGAATATTAAGCATATCTCTTAAGATGAAAAATATTATTTCACTTGTAGAAGAAGCTTCTTTTACAATATTAATATCTCCAAAATTAGGATTGCTTACATGATGGTGATCAATATTTACAAGAAAAGCATTTTTTCTAAGAGAAGCAGTTTTTCCTATTCTTTCAAATGTAGCAGAATCTACTGTGATAAAAAGATCAGAAGAAAGATTTTCCATCTCTTCAGAAAATTTTTCAATAAGCTCTGAGCCTTCAAGAAATTTCATATTGTCAGGAATTTCATCTTCCAGTATAAATCTTATATCTTTATCTTTATATTGGTTTTTAAGAGCAAGAAAAAGTGATAATCCACTTCCTACAGCATCTCCATCAGGATTTACATGGGAAGTAATAATTATACTTTTGCTCTCTTCTATTTTTTTTAAAAACATATTCACTCCTTTTTAAAAGTCATCAGAGAATATTTCTCTTTTTTCTTCTTCAGTCATTCTTGACAGTCCGTCGTTATAAGCATGTTCAGCATTATGTCCAAGTCTTTTTGCCATAAGGTTCATAACAACTATTTCAACCATGGCTGCAGCATTTCTACCAGATGACATATAAAGTTCAGCTTTATAAACTTCCTTATCAAGTATGACAGCTTTACTACTCATATAGTTTATGGAAGTAAGATAATTTTCAGTTGTCTGCTCTTTAATTTCTATTACAGCATCAAGTCTTTTCTTTATTCTTACAGCTCCAAGTCCATAAAGAGTTTTTATATCTATAATTCCAAGCCCTCTTATTTCCATAAAGTATGGAAGGTTTGCAGCTCTTCCTACTATATCCCCATTTGTACGCTTTTTAAATTTAACCATATCATCAGCAATAAGTCTGTGTCCTCTGTGGATAAGTTCAAGTGCAGTTTCACTTTTTCCTATTCCACTTTTTCCAGTCAGAAGGACTCCAAATCCATACATTTCAACAAAAACTCCATGCATAGAAACAGAAGGAGCAAAGTGCTGTTCAAGATATGTATTAAGTTTTGCTATTATAAGGGAAGGAATTTCCTCTTCAGATTTAAGTAAAACTTTTCCTGTTTTTTCAACAAGTTCTGTTATATATTTTGGAACTTCCATTTTACCACAGATGATAATAGCAGGGAATTTATAACTGAAAAACTTTTCTAAATTTCTGATTCTTGTTTCTTTATCAAGACTGTTTAAATATTTAACTTCAACTATTGTAAAAATTTGAAGTCCATTATTTTCATAAGGTGCTTCATCTAAGTCAAAGTATCCTGAAAGAGCAAGGGCAGGTCTATGAATACTTGTGTCTTTCAGAAATCTTTCATCAGCTATTTCTTCTCCAATTAATATTTCAAGTCTGTTTTCTTCTGCAAACATTTTTACAGAAAGGCTGTCTTCACCCACGGCTTCTCCACGCTCCCTTCTTTCTTTGTTCTTTTCAATAAGTTTTTTAGATTCTTCCATAAAGTATCGTGCAGAGTTTACACCCATAGCTTTAAGTCTGTAGTTTATAGCTGCAGTCTCAATAATTACAGCAAGATTTCTCCCTTTTCTTGCAGGAAGAGTAATTTTTGGAAGCTTATATCCTAAAATATCTTCACGGATATCATCTATTCCCAGTCTGTCATAAAATTTTTTTTCCTGCCATATTTCAAGTTCAATTATCATATCAACTTTTTTTACAGGTCTTGTGGATTTTATTCCAAAATAGTTTGTAATATTAATATTTTCTTCTCCCTGCATTTCAAGGAAATAATCTTTTTCAGGGACAAGTTCTGCCTTGCTGTTCATTCCAGAAAGTCCACTTTCTGTTTCTTTTAAATTAAGCCTTGCATCTGTTATAAATTTATGACCTCTCTCAAGAAGTTCTACAGTAGCTCCTATTTTAAGTTCATCAGGGCCTCTTAAAAGAATTCCTATTCCATATACCTCAAGGAAAATATGCTCATCAAGCATTCCTTCTCTTCCAAGAGCATTTTTAAGATAGAAATTAAGTTCTCTTATAAACTTTGTTGCCCTCATATTACATTTTAAAATTACTTTTTTCTTTTCTTTTGCTACTTCAAGAAGAAGCTTGTGATCTGCCACCTGAGAACTTAAAACCATAGCAGGAAAAGGATAAGAAAAATATTTTTCAAGAATCTTTCTTTTTTCTGTAGGACATATTCTTGAAAGATAACGGCTTTCCCTTGCTCCCATCACATGAATAGCAGTTTTAAGTTCAAGTGCATCTTTAGAGAAAAAACCTGTAAGCTCATATCCTGATCTATATATTTCATTTTTATGGAGAGCCTGTTCCAAATCTCCGTCAGCAAGGACTTCAAGATTAAAATGCTTTATAATTTGTTTAAGAGTTACTCTTTTTTCATTAAGTTCCATCTATAACCCTCCTGTTTTTGTTATTTTGCTTCTTTGTAAAAGTCTTCTTTTCTGGAGTGGTAATTTTCATCTATATCTTTAAGGATAAGTTCTTTTCTGCTTTCTTTTTCATCTTTTAAGGCAACAGCTTCTTTAAAGAAACCATATTCTTTATATAAAAGAGCACTGCCTGCAGTAAGAATTAATAAAATATAAAATATTTTTAACACTTTTTTCATAATATTTATATTTCCTTTTTAAATTTTTCACATGTATAGAAAGAACCACAGACAACTATTATTCTTCTATTAAGTTCTTTTGCTTCTTCATAGGCTTTTTTAATATTATCTTCAACAGTGAATATAGATTTATTGTCAGTGTATTCAATAAGCTGTTCTCCTGAAAGCCCTCTTGGATTTCCTGAAAGGGAAGTAAGTATTATTTTATTGCTTAATGTACTGCATACTTCAAGCATTTCCTTAACTTTTTTATCTTTTAATATAGAAACAATTAAAACTATTTCATCAGGTTTATACTCCTGAATAAGAATTTTTTTCAGGTTATTTATTCCATCTATATTATGTGCTCCTTCTAAAACTGTAAGAGGTTTTTCAGAAAATCTTTCAAATCTGCATTGCCATATAACTTTTTTAACAGCTTTTTTTATAATTTCATCACTTATATTTAAAGCTTTCATAGCTTCATAAGCACATAAAAAGTTTTTTACTTGATAATCTCCAAAAAGAGATAAAGAGTATGTGTTTTCTCCCATTTTAATTTCAGTTATAAAGTTTTTAAAATCAAGTTTATACTCTATATTTTTATACTTATCAGCTGTATTTATTATATTTTGTTTTTTTGTATATATAGCCTTTAAAAACTCTTCGTTGTCATCTCCAACTATAACAATACTTTTATCCTTTATGATTCCTGCTTTTTCAAGTGCTATATCATATATATTTTTTCCAAGATATTCTGTATGATCAAGGGAAACATTTGTTATTATACATACATCTCCATCTGCAACATTTGTAGCATCATATCTTCCTCCCATTCCAACTTCAAGAACAGCATACTGAACTTTTTTTTCAGCAAAATAAAGGAACATCATAGCAGTTGTCACTTCAAAAAATGTAGGTGTTATACCTAGATTTTCCACAGCTTCTTTTACCTTTGCATAAGATAATGCAATATCTTCATCTGTTATATCTTTTCCATTTGCTCTTATTCTTTCGTTAAATTTTAAAATATGAGGTGAAGTATATTTTCCTACACTATAACCTGCTTCAAGAAGAACAGTTTCAACTATTGTAGATGTAGAACCTTTTCCATTTGTTCCTGTTATATGAATAATCTTATATTTTTTTTCAGGATTTCCAAGATAATCACATATTTTTTTTATATTTTCAAGTCCTAGTTTTATTCCAAAAAGAGAATATGAATACAGTTCTTCTAGGAGTTTGTTAATTTCCATAGTAAGTCCATCTCCTATTTTAAATTTTTTAACATTTCATCAACTAATGTGATAGAGTTTTCAGCAGCTATTTTCATAAATGTTGAATAATCTGTATGTGCTTCAGAATTTGCTTTGTCAGACATAGTTCTTACAACAACAAAAGGTATATCAAAGATTTGACATACATGACCTACAGCAGCTCCTTCCATTTCAGCACAGTCTCCATTAAATTCTTTTTTTAGAAAAGCTATTTTTTCAGGAGAAGCAATAAATTGGTCTCCACTTAAAATTCTTCCTACAATAACTTTTCCTTTAAGTTTTTTTCCAGCTTTTACAGCTAAATCAATAAGTCCTCCATCAGCTTCAAAAACAGATTTTTCCATTCTTGGTATAACACCAAGTTTTTCTCCGAAAGCAGTAACATCAACATCATGCTGAATTAAATCTTTTGATATTACAACATCTCCAAGGTCAAGTTCATCATTTATTCCTCCAGCAACCCCTGTAAAGATTATAGCTTCTACATCAAATGCTTCTATCATAAGAGTAGCTCCTATAGCAGCATTTACTTTTCCTATTCCTGTTTCTAAAAGTACAATATCTTTATCGTGCATAACTCCTGTATAAAAAGTAAGGTTTCCTATTTTTTCTTCATCAATGTTTTCAAGAAGTTTTTTAAGCCCTTGCACTTCTTCAGACATTGCTCCTATTATTCCAATTCTCATATTTATTTCCTCCTGATTATTCTTATCTTTTGTTCAATGTATCATTATTAAAGTATACCATATTTTTAACTTTGGCTCACTTAATTTTATATTTTTTGTATTTCTGTATAGTCATATATCTGATTTTTATGATATAATTTAATGTATGATAAGTTGTATATTTTAAAAGTGGAGGAAAAATGAAAAAATTAATATATAAACTCCAGTATGGAATTTTCAGGGCATTCAGAGGATTTCTTTTAATGCTTCCTGAAAAAGCTCGTTTTTCTGTGGGAGAAAAAGTTGCAGTTTTAGGATACTGGCTTATAAAATCAAGAAGAATAACAACTCTTGCAAATCTTGAACTTGCTTTTCCTGAAAAATCAGAAAAAGAAAGAAAGAGAATAGCAGTTCAGTCATATAAAACTATGGGAAAAGCATTTCTAGGAACTATATGGCTGGAAGAATATATGAAAAATGATGATAATTTCCGTATTCATGGAATGGAAATTGTTGAAAGAGAGTGTTTAAAAGGCCCTGTTGTTTTTGCTACAATGCATTTTGGAAATATGGAATCTATGCTTAAATTTTCAGAAAAATATCCTTTTGTCACTGTTGCAAAAAAACAAAGAAACCCATATCTTAATAAGTATATTTCTGAAAACAGAAAACATCTTAATATCACTCTTTTAGAGAAAAGTAAAAAAACAAGCAGAGAGCTTTTTGAATATGCTGAAGAGGGAAAAAATATTGCACTTTTTTCAGATCATAGAGACAAAGGAACTACAGTTGAATTTTTTGGAGCAGAAACAGTATCTCCTACAGGTGCAGCAACTCTTGCATTAAGATATGACAGACCTCTTATTCTTGGTTATTGTACTTTTAACAGAGATAACACAACAAGTGTACATTTTAAAAAGATAGATGTTGTAAATGACAAAGATAAATCTTTTAAAGAAAATGTCCATCTTACTACTCAAAAACTTATTTCAATTATGGAAGATATTATTACATGCTATCCTGAACAATGGATGTGGCTTCACGACAGATGGAAACTTTATAAGGTAGTTTCTAAGAAAAAGAAAAAATAAAATATTAGTTGAAAAAGGGAGCAGTAAAACTGCTCTCTTTTTAGTTATATTTTTTAGAAATTTATAAGTTATAACTGATAAAAATATGATTTTTTGAAAATTTATAAGTTATAACTGATAAAAAAATAGATAAGGTTTATGAGATTTTTTTATCAAAAAAACAAAACTCAGCCCCAGTGTATAAAACACCAAGACTGAGTTCTGTTTTTATTAAGGATTTTATTTGGGTGCTTATTTAATTAAGATTTTATTTACTAAAATCTATAAGAGATTCCTGCTGTTACTCTTGAGTTATCTCCTTTATCTGTCCAAATCATTTCATATTTTGTATCTACACCAACACCACTTTCGTGTTCGTAGTCAATTCCAATATGACCTTCAATTCTGTTATCTGCAATATCTTCTTCTCCTGTAAGAGCTATTTCTTTTCCATAAAGAGTATATCTTGCATCATCTGATTTACTTACATCAGCAAGAACATATTCTGCTCCAACAGAAAGAGAAAGTTTTCCATTGTATAAATCAAATTCTTTTACAGCATTTCCTCCAAGAATTCCTTCAAAGATTGTTACATCTTGTTCGTCCATTCTGTAGTTTGCATCACTGCTTTCAACAGCATCTTGATTTATAAGAGTGTATCTTGCACCAAATACTGGCTGAAGTTTTACTGTATCTGTTACTAAATAATCTTTTTTACCTTTTAAAGCAAATGTTAAAGCATCTGCATCAGATTTTCCACTTGTAATCATATTATAAACACCAGCTGATATTGCAAGATTTAAATCAAGTTCACTCTTAGTATATCCAACATTTCCTGTTAAATCAAATCCACCTTGAGTTCTATGTTTTACATAACCACCAAAGTAAGTGTTATCTCCGTCAAGTTTTCCTCCACCTTGAATATCAACTTCAGTGTCACCTTGTCCATAAACAACTCCATATGATATTGTATCATTTACACCATATTCAAGCATACCAACAGTTCCTGTAATATCTCCGTCATATCCTTTAGAAGCTTTTCCACCGTCAAATTCAGTATCAGAATTTACATATTTACCATATGCAATCCATTCTCCTTTTCCTGCTTTTCTTCCAAAATCATCAACAACAGACATATAAGTATCAGTTACATCTTTTGTTACAGCATAACCTGTTGTATAGAATGCTTCAGCAGTGTTTCCTGCTTTTGTTATCATACCAACAAGTTTACTTTCATTTGAATAGTTTACAGCATCTCTTAATTCTCCATTTCCAGATAATCCAGCAAGCATTGCATCATAAACAGATTTATAATTATCAAGTTGTCCATTATATTCTGTTGCATCTTTTACAGTAAGAGCAATTTTTCCATCTTTTTCTTCAACTGCTCCATTTTCTCCAGTTCCTTTAAATATTACAGCAGCTCCAAGATTTGCATCTTTAACACTATAATCATGAGCAACTTCAAATTGTTTTTCAGAAACATTAAATTTATCTCCTACAACAAATTTAACTTCAGCATCAGTTCCAGTTGTAACTGATAAATCAGCTCCACTTGCCATTTTATCAAGAGAAGTAGTAACATTTCCTTTTCCATAGTTATTATTCATATCTACATGAAGAGAACCTTTATCTGCAATGTGAAGTTCTGTTTTTTCTCCAGCTTTTGTTGTAGTTCCTCCGTTAAGTTCAGCATTTTCTCCTATATGCCAACCTTCTCCGTTAAGAACTATTTTTTCAGCTCCGTTTACTTTATAGTCAAAAGTATTTCCAGCTTCTTTATGGTGTTCAGTTCCTACTGCTCCAAGAGAAACATTAAATTCATCAGTTCCTGTTCCCATATCAATTATTCCATTATGAGCAGAATTTGTAACACTAAATTTATCATCATTTTTTCCAAGAGTAATATTTCCAATATTTTCTGTACTGTCAGCTGTAAGTTCTATTTTTTCAGTTGAAGAACTTCCATCAATAGATTTAAGTTCAGCATTATTTAAAGTAACTTTATTTATATCTTTATTTATATCAACTGTAAATTCTAAATTAAGATTATCAGCTTTTATTGTATTAAATGTTACTTCTGTATTTGTTTTAGAAAGTCCATAACTAGTATCATCAGTATTTGTTAAAGTAATATTTCCATTTTCAAGAGCAACATTTTGGTTATTGCTGTGAACAGAAATATATTTTGTTGTTCCTTTTCCTACAACTTTTCCTGCAATATCACTTTCTCCAACTTGAGTAAGAGTTCCACCATTCAAATTAACAGCTATTACTTTATCTGTACCATTTTCAAAACCTACAACAGTATTTATCTTAGAATTTACAAGTTCTAGTTCTTTACCTCCTTGAATATCAAGAAGAGTTCCTGAAGCTAAGAAATATCCCATTACACTGCTGTTTTTTAAAGTAAGTTTATCATCTCCTGTATACTTAAAAACAGGATTTTTATTTTCTGATGTTACAACAGCTGTAAGAACATTTCCCTCTAATTTATTTGCAGAAAATTCTGCTGTTTTATCTTTTGCATAATAATAATAAGTTTTATCATTTGTTCCATCAATATTTCCTGAATTTGTTAAATCTGTAACATGAGCATTTACTTTTTTTCCATTTAGTTCTTGGTCAAGCAGAGCATAATCTTTAGTTAAAACAATACCTTTATTATTTCCTGTTCCAAGTCCATTTGCTTGTATTGTTTGATTATTTTCATTAGTTAAAATAACCATACCATAATTATTTACTTTACCTTTAAATACTTTTCCTTTTTTATTTTTAACCACACCATAATTTACTGCTTTTCCAGAAGATTTATCATCAACACTTATTCCATAATCTCCTATATTATCAATAATACCATAATTATAACTTTCTCCTGAATTTTTTACATATTGCCCACTTTCATTATTTTTTATAATGCCATAGTTATATCCTACTGATGATTCTCCTGATATCATTTGCCCATAATTTCTATTATTATTTATGATACCATAATTATATCCATTTGCTTCTTTTCCTGAAATATTTTGTCCATGAGTCCCATTATTATTTATAATACCATAATTATATCCTGTTGATGACTCTCCATTTATTGCTTGTCCATAATTTCCATTATTATTTATGATACCATAATTATATCCATTTGCTTTTTTTCCTGAAATATTTTGTCCGTGAGTCCCAATATTACTAATAATACCATAATTATACCCCATTGATGACTCTCCATTTATTGTTTGTCCATTAGTCCCAATATTACTAATAATACCATAATTATACCCTGTTCCATTTTTTATATATTGCCCATAATTATTTTTATTAGCAATTATTCCATAGTTATAAGCTGTTCCTGTTTCTATTTTTTGAGCGAATTGATCATTAGATATAATTTTTCCTTTATTAACAATAGTTGCACTATTTGATGCAATTTGTCCTTTTTCTAAAGTTCCTTCATTAACAAAAATGTTTCCCTCTCCTGAAATTGTTACAGATATATCACTTTCTTCTATTTCTCCAACATTATTAAGAGAAAATCCTTCATTATATCCGTTAACATCTGCTATTTCAGAAATTTTTTCTCCATTTATAAGATTTAAAGAATTTTGAATAACTTTTCCTGTTAAAGAAGATATATCTTTTTTAGATGTAATAATCTCTTTATCTGAAAAAGTTACTTTTATTCCTCCTGCTTTGTCTGAAGATATTGTCACATTCCCTGCTGTTATATCCTTATCTAATTTTATTTCTGTTCCATCTTTTATTCCTGCTTTTATTCCTGCAAGATATTTTTCAGCCTGTTTTTTATGCCATTGTGTGCTTCCCTCTTCAGCTGTTACCTCGGCAAAAGAAACCATTCCTGTAATCATAAAAGTAACTACTAACCCTAATGTAATTTTTACTTTTCTTTTAAGAAATCTTTTAAGCGAATTTTCAATATAACTTTTTCCCATATTAAACTTCCTCCTGTAAAATAAATATCCATTTTTACAAAATAATATTAAGTAAATACAAAGTTTTCCCCTTTAAACTCTGTATAAATACTTTTAATTTATTAAACGAGGAAAAATCACATAATTCGTGATAATTTTTTATTAATAATTTGAAAAAAGTAATAAAAAAAAACAGCTTATTTTATCTTTTTTAAGCTGTTTAAATAATTAAAATTTATTATACACTTATCCCCATACCTTTTCCTAAGTATAGTCCTGATACTTTTAATTGTCAATACCCTTTTCTTAAAAAAGTTTTTTTAAAAATTTTTTAAAATTTTATGCACTTTTTTTGCTCATTTTACATATCTTTGCTTTTAACAATTTTTTCGTTATTTACAAGAATATTTTTTTAAAATTAACTGGCATTTTAGCTGCTTTTTTTCATTTTTGGTTGACTTTTAAAACTTTTTTCCTTTGACTTTTAAAAAATTATTTTATATAATTCATTCGCATATGCTTCTTACGAGAGAAATTTCTCTTTCTTAATTTTTTTTTGATAAGGAGATACAAAATATGAAAAATCCAAAAAAACAACCAAAGAATGATGAAGAAGAAATTGAAGAAGACGACTGCGAACTCTTAAAACTAGATGGCAAAGGTTATCTTGAAAAACTAAATTATATTAAGCAGATAAATTACAAAAGTTTTTATAAAAGTGGAAAAACTCCTGAACAACTTGAAAAAGAGATTGATATATTTTTTAAAAATTGTTCAGAATATTCAAGAAAACCTGAATCCCATGTCCCTTTTGGAACAAAAGGGATAGATGAATACAGATATATCTCTAAAATTTTAAAAAATCTTGGGGTTCTTGCAGAGCCATGTATTCTAGCCGATTTTTTAAATATTGATGTTGATATTATTTTAAACGGAGTTGAAAAGGGAGAAGTTCCATGTTTTTTCTGTGAAGGTATATGTTCTGTTAAAGTAAACAGTATCATAACTTTTTTGAAAAAAGTTTTTCCAGATAAGATAATAAAATATTTATAACTTTACCCCATGAAAAATCTTCAAGGGGGTAATGAAAAAATTTCATGCCCCCCATGAAAAATTTTCATACCAAAGATCATTCTAGTAATAATCATACTAGTAAAATCATAAATAAATATATAAAGGGCGTGCCCAAAAAATTCATATGACATTTTGTCATAACCCTCACGACAATTTGTCATGCCCCTCATGACAAAATGTCATGACAAAGATTATTCTATAGTAGATTACTCTATAGTTGATTAATATATATTACACACACAGGGAAAAACTGGCAGGCTAAAAGATTCTTTCAAAAACATACTCAGTTTCAGAAGATAAATTTTCTCTGAAAACATAACCTAAAGAATTAAATTTTTTTAATTCTTCAGGACTTTGAATATTATTTTCTGCCATAAAACGAACCATTTCTCCCCTTGCCATTTTTGAATATGTTCCTTTTACAACAAGTTTTTCTCCTGACATTTCAACAAAAGAGCAAGTGATAAACTTATCATCTTTGCTTAAGAATTTTTCAATACATTTTGAATATTCTTTTGAAGCTAGATTTATTATAGTTTTACTTTCATCACTTATTTCTTTGTATAATTTTATACCCCAGAAATCATACAAATTTTTAAATTCATTGACTTTTAGTTTTGACTGCATTTCAAGACGGTAAAGAGTAATTCCGTCTAAAGCTTTTAAAACACCATAAAGCCCTGAAAGGATTCTTAGGTTTTCCTGAAGATATTTTATATTTTTATCATAAGAAAGAGCAGGAACTATATGTTGAAAAACTATTCCTTCGTATGTAAGAATTGCAGGAGTTAAGTTATCTTTTAAATTCATGCTTTTTATACGCTCAAAGTTTTCATCAGCAAGTTTATCACTGCATTTCCATATATTCTGAAGTTCAGAAACTGTTTTTTCTTTTAAAACAGACAATATTTCTTCAGATTCTTTTAAAAACAGAGGAAGACTATCATATTTAAGTGATATATTTTCCTGTGACATATTTTTAGCAGGAGATATAATAATTTTCATTATATTTCTCCAAGCATTTTTTCAGGATCATCAGCAGCTTTAACTTTATCATTTGCTTTTATGATAATTCCATTTTCATCAATAAGATAAGTAGTACGAACTACCCCTAAAGAAACTTTTCCATATAATTTTTTTTCTTTCCACACATCATATGCTTTTATTACTTCTAATTCAGGATCTGCAAGAATTGTGATTTTTAAATTTTGTTTTTCTTCAAATCTTTTATGAGAAGCAACAGTATCTTTGCTGATACCAATTATTTCAGTATTTTTTTCTGTAAATAAAGGATATCTTTCAGAATAACCACATGCTTGTTTTGTACATCCTGGAGTATTATCCTTTGGATAAAAATATAGGATAACTTTTTTTCCAAGATAATCACTTAGTTTGTGCATTACTCCGTTTTGATCAGGGAGAGAAAAATCAGGTGCTTTTTTTCCAACTTCTAACATAGTTAAATCCTCCTTAAAATTTTAAATTTTTTTCTTTTGAATCTCTTTTATTATTTTCAGTTCTTTTTTTCTTGGTATAAATTTAGAAGTAAAAGTTAAAAATTTATTGATAAATCCAGGAACAGAAATATCTTTATTTTTAAAATAATCTTCTACTGCTATTTCTGCAGTTTTTTCAGGAGTCATTATATAAAAACTTTTTTTAGCATATTTCATTCCCTTAAAATCTGTTTTTACAGGGCCGGGGCATAGGCACATGACTTTTATATTTTGACTGTGAAGTTCTTCATAAAGAGCTGCTGTAAAGGATTTTACATAGGCTTTGCAAGCATAGTAAACAGCAGCATAAGGGCCTCCACTTTGAAAAGCAGCAGTAGAAGAAACATTAATTATTCCAGTGCCTTCAGAAATATTTTTATTTTCAAGATTTTTAAGGAATAGTTCTGTCATATGGGTAAGGGCTGTTATATTAAGATTTATAACCTCATTGCTTTCTTCCCAGCTTATATTCTGGAATCTTCCAAGACTTCCAATCCCAGCATTATTTACAAGAACATCAATTTTTATATTTTGTTCTTTAAGCCAGCTGAAGATTTTTATTCTTTCGTGGAAATTTTCTATATCAGCTTTTATTGGGATAAACATATTATTAAAATTTTTTTCTACTTTATAGAAATTATCCCAGTTTCTTCCTACACCAAAAACTTTATGCCCTTTTTTTATAAAAGATAAGGCCATATGATAGCCTATCCCTCTTGTAGCTCCTGTTATTAAAATATTCAAAATATTCCTCCGTAAAAAAATAAACAGAAAATAAAACCCCAGTTTTTATTTATGGAATTTTATTCTCTGTTTAAGATATTAGAAAATTATAAACATTACATTTTCTTTAGGATATTGTTCATTGCTTGCAACATTTTTATTGTTTTCTCCAAGTATCCATTCAAAAAGAAATTTAGCATGGCTTACTGTATTTCTTATACATTTTCTTGTTCCTTTAAAAGTTCCAAGCCCTGTTTCTTTTTGTGCAAGGAAAAACTCTTTGTTAGGTTCTTCAGGATAATCTACAGGAGTTCCATGAAGGTATCCTCCTCCACTGAATCTTATAGCATATCTTGCAATTCCTAAGTCTTCTCCGAAGTTTCCTCTGTATCCCATTTCATATTTTACCATAGGTACAATAAAAGAACCTCTTGGTGTTTCAAATCCTAAAATGCTTTCTATACCTGTTTTTCCATAAATATATGATATAAGAACCCATTCATCTCCAACTTTTTCAAAAGCAGCAAGATTTTGGTTATCTATATCAGCAACAATAGCTTTTTTAAATCCAGAAGATATTTTTGGTCTTTCTGTAAGATATTTTTTTTCAATGATAAGAGGGAATTCTTTTATTCCTTCAACTCTTACTTCAGCTTCTTTTTTCCCTTCACTTAAAACAGAAAGAACAGATCTGTCAGGAATATATATCTTTTCATCATTATATTTTCCAATGATATTTTGATCAAGTGAAGTTCCATATTTATCTTTTATTCTAAGCATATCTTTATTGTATGGATTAGGAATATATGAATTTGTTGATGCAAGTTTTATTCCAGCTTCATTATTATCTGCAATAAATTTTTCTACATTTTGTATTCTTTCAAGCATTTTTTCAAATCTAAAACTTCTGTCTTCACAATAAACAGAAGAAATATATCCTATGCCATTTGGTGTTTGTACTTTATACCAGAAAGATTCTGTAGAGCCTTTTTGGCTTCTCTTTTCAAGAACCTGAAGTTTATGATTAAAAGGTACTTGATAAATAACTGGTGATGAACCAGTAGGAAATTTTCTTACATTTCCATACTTTGTTTTTATGAAAATATAGTCAAGTAATTCTGGAAGATCATCACCTTTATATTTTATATCTGTTTTTATATTTTCGGGTATTTTATTATCATATAGCTTTACAACTTTGATTTCTGTTTTTTTCGGTTCTGCTCCATAAAGAACTGATGTAAACATTATAAATGTCATAATACCTGTCAATATTTTTCTTTGTAACTTCAAATTATTCCCCCTAAACTACTTCATGTATCTTTTCTATATGTTTTTTTAAGCCGTGTTTTTCCACAAGAGAAATTGTAACTTTTATATTTTCATCTTTTACTATATTTTTAATTTTATCAGTATATTCTGTTTCAACTCTTACAGCAAGTCCACAATTTGCAGAAATTTCTGTAGGCAGAGGTATAACTCTGCATGGGATATTTTTATCCAGAAGATTTTTTTCAAGTTGAATTATAAGGTGTGTAGACTCTGCAGAAAGTATTAAAAATTTTTCATCTCTTATCATGGTTTTATTACCTTTGCAGCTTTCATTTGTCTTTCAAGGATAGTATACATATTTGTAAGAGTTCCTACTTTTATTTGATCTTGTACATGATAGAAGTTTGCACAAGTTCCACAAGATAAAATTTCAACACCTCTTGCTTCAAGAACTTTTAAATCTTTAACAGTATCTTCAAAAGTTGATGCTAAAAGCACTCCTTTATTATAAAGAAGAACTGTTTTAGGAAGAGTTTCAGCTTCAGTAAGAGCATAGATAAATCCTTTTATAAGTATTTTTCCAAGCTCATCTTCTCCTTCTCCCATTTTGTCAGATCCTATTGAAACAACAATATTTTCTTCTTTTTCAGCAGATTTTTCAGTTTCTCCTGTTTTTGTTATAGTGATAATAAAAACACCATTTTCTTCTTTTGTTTCAAATTTATGTCCCATTTCTTTTGCCATTTTTTGAACATTTTCTTTAGAAGTTTCATTGTCAACACTTACTTCAACAACTCCACTTTCTATTTCTTTTAAAGCTTTTTTAGTCATTATTACAGGCTTAGGACAAACTTCACCTATTGCATTTACTTTAATCATGTTTTTCTCCTTTATACAAAATTCTGTAATCTTTAATTCTTTCTGTAATTTTTAACTTATCAAGTTTTTCTAAAATCATAACAGCTGATAATCTGTCAATATTTAGAAGAGTTCTTGTTTCAGAAAGAGTTATTTTTTCATTTTCTTTAAGATATTCTTTTATAAGTTTTTCAGCTTCTTTAAGAAAACCTTTTAAAATATAGAAATCATTTTCTAAGAAGATAATCATTCCTTCTTCATAAAGATAGTTATGAATATTTCTAAAATTTTCTGTATTAAGAAATTCTCCTTCTATTATACTCTGTTTTTTAGGAATAAATCTACTTTCTTTGTAAATTTTAAAGACTTTTTCTTTCAGCTCTTTTTCATCTTTTGTAAGTTTTATTTTATAATCTTTAAGAGAAATATATTCTCTCTCATAAATTTTTTCAGATTTAATTTCATTTTTTATGATGTTTTCATCTATAAACTTTTTAAAATCTTTATGTGAGAAATCTTTAAAATATTTATTTTTAAGTTCAGCTCTTAATATTCCTCTTTCAAGATGAGAAGAATTATGAAAGTTTTCAAGAATATTTTTTAAATAAGCACTGTCTTTTTTGTTTTCAAAAGTTTCATTTTTTTTATAAATATTTATAAGCTTTTCTGCATATAAGATATTGCTTTGTTTTATTTTTTCAGAAGAGAGATTTAATACTTTTACTCCTCCTAAAATTTTTCCTGAAACAGAGTCTCTTATAATACCTTTTTCTCTATAAATAAGAGCTGCTTTTTCTTCAAGATAAATTTGTGCAGGATGTTTTATTTTCTTGTCATTTATTTTTATAAATTGAGAATTTTCTGTAAAAATTTTTATTTTACCTAAAATTTCTCTTGTACCAAAATAAACTTTTATCTTTTGATTATTCTTTACTGAAACATTTGACAAAGGCTCAAACATTACATCAATAATATCAGAAGATTTAAAATCAGGTGCTGAAGATACAATACTTCCCCTTTTTATATTTTCTTTTTCTATATCAGAAATATTTAAGGCACATCTGTTTCCCGCTTCTATTTTTTCAAGCCTGATTCCATGATTTTCTATAGACTTTATACGGACTTTGCTGTTTAAAGGATAAGTATACAAGGAGTTTCCAACAGATATTTCTCCCTGAAGCACAGTTCCTGTAATAACAGTTCCAAAGCCTTTTACAGAAAAGGTTCTGTCTACATACATTCTAAAATCTTTTTCTTCGCTTTTTTTATCTTCTTTCTCACATTTTTCAATATCTTTTATAAGGAAACTTTTTAGTTTTTCATATGAATTTTTATCTTTAGCAGAAGTTTCTAAAATTTCTGCATTTTCTAAAAAAGAATTTTTAACAAGGTTTTTTATCTCTTTTTTAACAAGACTTTTTTGTTCTTCATTTACTAAATCACATTTTGTAAGAACTATAACCCCATATTTTATGCCAAGAAGTTCTGCAATGTTAAAATGCTCTTCTGTCTGAGGCATAACTCCATCATCACAAGCTACAGTAAGAATAATATAATTTATCCCTGATATTCCTGCAATCATATTTTTTATAAATTTTTCATGTCCTGGAACATCAATAATTCCAATTTTTTTATTTTCAGAAATTTCAAGATATGAAAAACCAATATCAATAGTAATTCCTCTTTTTTTTTCTTCAGAGAGAGTATCAGTATCTTTTCCAGTAAGATTTTTAATAAGAGTTGTCTTTCCGTGGTCAATATGCCCAGCAGTTCCTATTATAATATTTTTCATAAATTTTATTCTCCCAGCATAGAAGAAATAACATGAGCTACAAACTCAATTTCTTCTTCCTCTATAGCTTTCATATCCAAGATAAATTTATTTTTTTCAATTCTTCCTATTATAGCTGTATCTGCTTTTCTAAGCTTATTTTCAATTTCATAAGCAGGAATATCCATAAGAAATTCTACTCCAAAACTTTTCAGTTTTTCTTCAGGAAGAGCTCCTCCTCCAACATTTGCTTCAGTTTCTATGACTTTGTTATGAATGTTTTTTTCCTCAAGAAGAGTAGAAAGTTTTTCAGCTCTTCTTTTTACAAGAGAAGTATCTTCAGTAATATATTTTAACACAGGAATATTTTTTACAGCTTCTCTTTCATCAAGATACATTCTAAGAGTATGCTCTAAAACAGCAGCTCCCATTTTATCTATTCTTACAGTTCTTAAATATTGATTTTTTTTAAGCCTTTCAATAAGATCTTTTCTTCCTGCAATAATTCCTGCCTGACAGCTTCCAAGAAGTTTGTCTCCACTGAAAGTTACAATATCAATTCCTGATTTTATAACTTCTTGAACTGTTGTTTCTTTTTTTATTCCATATTTTGAAAAATCAACAAGAACACCACTTCCTAAATCTTCTATTGAGATAAGGTTTTTTTCTTTAGCAAGTTTTTTTATTTCCTCTCTTTTAGGCTCCTGGGTAAATCCACTGATTTTATAATTAGATGTATGAACTTTCATAAGCACAGCAGTATTTTCATTTACAGCTTTTTCATAGTCTTCAATATATGTTTTGTTTGTTGTGCCTGTTTCTTTTAAAAATACTCCTGCAAATTTCATTATTTCAGGAATTCTGAAAGAGCCTCCAATTTCTACAAGCTCTCCTCTTGAAACAATAACTTCTTTTCCTTTTGCAAACTCATTAAGGCACAGAACAACAGCTGCAGCATTGTTATTTACTGCAAGTGCTCCTTCTGCACCTGTTATTTTACAAATGAGTTTTTCAAGATGGGAAATTCTAGAACCTCTTTTCCCATTTTCAATATCATATTCAAGATTACAATATGAAGTTACTATATCAAAAAGATGTTTTCCTGTTTCTTTGGAAAAGATACCTCTTCCAAGGTTTGTATGAATAATTGTTCCTGTTCCGTTTATTACTTTTCTTAGACTGTAACAAGCTTCTTTTTTTATGATACTTTTAATTTTTTCAATTACATCTTTTTCTTCAAATGAAGATATATTATCATTTAAAATTTCTTCACGAAAAAAGGTTATCCCTTTTTTTATAGAATCTGAGAAAGTATAATAATCAATATTTTTTCCATATTCTTCTAATTCTTTATGTTTTAGAAGGGAATCTACTCTTGGCAGTTTTCTTAGTAACTCCCTCTTCATAGTTTAATTACCTCACAATAATATTTTTTTCTTTCAAATCTTCTACAGTTCCTACAACAGCAGATTTTATTTCAAGAGAAGATAATTCTTTCATAATATTATTTACATAAGCAGAAGGAATAGAAAAAAGAAGTCCTCCAGATGTTTGAGGATCAAATAAAATTTCTTCAAGCCAGAAAGGAATATTATCAAGTTCAATTTTTCCTTCAAGATATTTTCTGTTTTTCTGACCTCCTCCTGTTGTGAAGAATTCTTTTGCATATTCTTTTGTTCCTTCTATATATGGTACAAGCTCGCTTTCAATAACAAAAGTTTTTTCTGAAGCATGTGCCATTTCATAGAGATGACCTAGGAAACCAAATCCTGTAATATCAGTACATGCAGTTACAGGATATTTTATCATTATTTCTCCTGCATATTTATTAAGGGCAGTCATATTTTTTATGGCTTCTTCCATATGCTTTTCTTTAGCTTCTCCTACTTTTGCAGCAGTTGTTATAATTCCAGTACCCAAAGGTTTTGTAAGCACTAATACATCTCCTGTCTGAGAACCGTAATTTTTTAAAATTTTATCAGGGTGAGCAATACCTGTTACAGAAAGTCCGTATTTTGTTTCAGGATCATGGATAGAATGTCCTCCACTTAGGACAGCTCCAGCCTCACGAACTTTTTCAGCTCCTCCTTTAAGTATTTCTCCAAGACCTGCAATATCTTCTTTTTCAGGATAACATACAATATTCATAGCAGTTTTAGGAATACCTCCCATTGCATACACATCACTTAGTGAATTTGCAGCTGCTATTTGTCCGAATATGTATGGATCTTCAACCATAGGTGTGAAGAAATCCAAAGTCTGAATCATTGCAATGTCATCTGTAAGTTTATATACAGCAGCATCATCTGATTTTTCATATCCCACAATAAGATTTTTATCTTTTACAGCAGGGATATCATTTAATATTTTTGAAAGAACCTCTGGTCCTATCTTCCCTGCTCAGCCACCTACTGAACATCTGTCTAACTTAAATTTCATTAATTATCCCTCCTTAAAATAAAAAATTTTACTTATATATAATATCACTTTTACAAGTAAATTAAAAATAATTTTATATCGCTGTATTTAGTAAATCATTTGGAAATCGTCCATTTCTTCTAAATCAAGGATATCTCTTATAACTTCATCAACATGTCCAAAAGGAGAGCCTTTATAGATAGCAGATTCTACTAATTCAAGTTTTTCAGAATCAGAGCTTTGAACAAAAACTTCTACATCGCCGTTATCAAGATTTCTTACTTTTCCACAGACACCAAGTTTTTTAGCTCTCATACCTACATAAAATCTGTATCCCACATGTTGTACCATTCCTTTAACAATATAATGAAAAGTTTTCACTTGATTCCCTCCTTTTTAGTTATTTAAAATCAGAGTTATTAAAATTTAAAGATTTGTTTTAGACATTGCTCCCTCAAGGTTATCACACTCTGATACAATGAATGTATCTTTATTAAGAAGTTCCATAATAACAAGTATAACAATAGTACCACTTATTACACTGTCAGCTCTTTGAGGCTGAAGACCTGTTATTTTTTTTCTTTCTTCAAGGTTTACACTTAAATATTTTTTTAGATTTTTTTCTACATCTTCTTTTGTAAGTACATAGCCATGTACTTTTTCGCTGTCATATTTAAGCATTTTTTCTTTTACACTTACATTTGTAGTAGCAGTTCCTGCTACTCCTACAAGATCAAAAGAATATCTTTTCAGAGGCTCAATTTCAGAAAGTCTTTCTTTAAGACTTTCTATGCATTTATTAATATTTTCATAGGAATCATTTTTAAAAAATGTTTCTGTTTCTCTTACTGCACCTGCTTTAAAGCTTTTAATGAACTTAATTTCATTTTTATCCCCAAAGATAATTTCAGTGCTTCCTCCTCCTATATCAAAAAGTACAACAGGATTTTTAAATTCTGTTACAGCTCCTGAAAAAGTAAGATGAGCTTCCTCTTCTCCTGAGATACATTTTATATTTATCTTTGCCTCATCATAAATTTTCTTTAAAAATATATCTTTATTTGCAGCTTCTCTTGTTGCTGAGGTTGCAAATCCTATAATTTCATTAGCATTATATTCCCTAGCTTTTTCAGCATATTTTTTTATGACATTTGTTACAATGTTCATTCCTTCTTCTTGTATTGTGCTGTCAGGATTTATGAATTTTCCAAGTTTTGTAATCTGAGTTTCTTTATATAGTTTTTTCTTTATAATAGCTTCATTTTCATTTTTTTCAACTTCAGCAAGGAAAAGTCTGCATGAATTTGTCCCTATATCAATTACTCCTCTTATAATATTTTTTTTGTTTTCACTTATATTTTTCATTTTAATTCATCTCTTTCTTTAAACTCTTTGTTTTTATAAATAAACATTTTTTTGATTTTTATCATCTAAATATTAATTAAAACAGTTTTATTTCTGCTTTTTAATATTATACTATAAAAAGTATAGAAACTTAACGAAATTTATGGTATCATTTTTTATCAAATATTGTTAAAAATATTAGTGATATATTGGGAGGAAAAGATAAAATGAGTAATTTAAAAACATTTTTACTTATGGGGGTTATGACATTTATTTTAATGCTCATAGGAAATCTTATAGGGGGAACAAACGGAGTATATTTTGCTCTTGTTTTTGCAGCTTTTACTAATTTTATTTCTTATTGGTACAGTGATAAAATAGTTTTAAGTATGTATAATGCAAAACCAGCAGGAGAAAATTCAGATGTATATAGAATTGTAAAAAATCTTACACAGAGAGCAGGACTTCCTATGCCAAAAGTGTATACAATTAATCAGAGTCAGCCAAATGCTTTTGCAACAGGAAGAAATCCTCATCATGCAGCTGTTGCAGTGACAACAGGACTTCTTGATATTATGGACGACAATGAACTTGCAGGAGTAATAGGACATGAGTTAGGGCATGTGAAACATAGAGATATTTTAATAGGAACAGTTGCTGCAACTTTTGCTGCTGCAATTGCTTTCTTGGCAAATATGGCAAAATGGGCTGCAATTTTTGGAGGAAACAGAGACAGAGATGATGAAGGAGGAAACCCTATTGCTCTTATAGGAGTTGCAATTTTCGCTCCTATGGCTGCTATGCTTGTTCAGATGTGTATTTCAAGAACAAGAGAATACAAAGCTGATGCTTTTGGAGGACAGATAAGTGGAAATCCTCTTTATCTTGCAAATGCTTTAAGAAAACTTGAAGCTGGAGTAAGAAGAAATTCTATGAATACAAATCCTGCTATGGAAAATATGTTTATAGTGAGTCCTCTTTCAGGAGATAAAATAGCATCTCTTTTTAGTACTCACCCATCAACAAAAGATAGAATAGCAAAACTTGAAGCTATGGCAGAGAGAGGATTTTAATTGATATTTTTTAAAAAATGAAGTAGACTGTCAGTATAAGAACATTACAGGAGGAAAATTATGAGAAAAAAATGGGGGCCTCTTATAGGAGGAATTCTTATAGGGCTTGTAATTATGGCAATGAACTATAAGAATATTGTAAATGATGATAAGCTTATTTATAAAGACAATCTTGTATATGAGGCTGAAAAGGATAAACCTTTTACAGGAGTTTCAGAATCTTATTATGAAGGATCAGATCAGCTTAAATTTACATCTGAATATAGAAAAGGAAAACTTCATGGAAAAACAACTGAATATTATGAAAATGGGCAGCCAAGTGAAGTAATAAAATATAAAAAAGATAAGCCACATGGAGAAGCTGTTTATTATTATGAAAACGGAAATATAAAATTAAAAACAGAATATGATGATGGGCTTATTGATGGTAAATATACTTATTATTCAGAAGAGGGAAATATTCTTGAAGAAAGCAAATATGAAAAAGGCTTAAGAACAGGAAAAGGTGAAGCCCATTATGAAAATGGAGTAGTAAGCCATAAATGGGATATGAAAAATGGAACAGGAACAATAGAAACTTATTATGAAAATGGAAATATTTCTGAGAAAATTTCATATAAGAATTTTAAACTTAACGGAGATTATATTTCATATTATGAAGATGGAACTATCCGTCAGAAATCATATTATGAAAATGGCTTAAGAGAAGGAATTGATGAATACTTCTATGAAAATGGAGTTCTTCGTGAAAAATGCTTCTATAAAAATGATAAACTTCATGGAGTGTTTGAGTCATATAACGAAGATGGAACTCTTTTTGAAAGATATAATTATAAAAATGGTGAACCTGTAGAAAAATAAAAAAATAAGTAAATTATTTTAGATATAGCGAAAATGAAACTCTTTATATAAAATATATTTTTTCTATGTCAATGGCACTCTCTTAAGAGAGTGCCATTTTCATATTTCTTTCATTTACTTATTCTTTTTATAAAAAATATAAGCATCATAAGGTTCTAATTTTAATTTATTTTTTAAAGATATTTTTTGATTGTTGTTTGAAAGTATACATGTATAATTTTTATTTATTTCTTCCATAGGAAGGGTTATTTCTTTTTTATCTTTAAAATTTGTTATAACTAAAATCTCTTCATTGTTATATTTTCTTTTATAAATATATGTCCCTTTTTGATTATCCTTTAGAGGAATAAACTCTCCTTCACTTAGAACTAAATATTTTTTTCTTAAAGAAATCAATTCTTTATAATAATTCAAAATGCTATCTCTATCCTCTAATTGTTGTTTGACATTTATTTCTTTATAATTTTTTATAGAATTAATCCAAGGAACTTCTTTAGAAAACCCACCATTAACATCGCTATTCCATTGCATAGGAGTTCTTCCATTGTCTCTTGAACGCTCTTGGATAATTTTTAATGCTTCTTCGTGAGTTTTTCCTTCTTTTAGAAAAATATTATAGTAATTTAATGACTCAACATCTTTAAAATTATCTATATTTTCAAAATAAGTATTTGTCATACCTATTTCTTCTCCTTGATAAATATATGGAGTTCCTCTTAAACAATGTATTATTGTTGCAAGCATTTTAGCTGATTTTTTCCAGTATTTCTTATCATCTCCAAACCTTGAAACAACTTTTGGTTGATCGTGATTGCACCAGAAAAGAGCATTCCATGCATTATTTTTTTGCATTCCTATTTGCCACTCATTTAAAATATTTTTTAATTCTTCAAAATCAGGTTCTTGTAATTTCCATTTGTTTTTATCTTTATAATCTATTTTTAAATGATGGAAGCTGAATACCATTGATAATTCATTTTCTTTTTCTCTAGAATATTTAAAACAATTATCTATTGTAGTAGAAGACATTTCTCCAACAGTTATTATTGTTTTATCTTGACCAAAAGAATTTTTATTAAGCTCTTTCAAGTAATCATGTATTTTTGGTCCATCAGTATAGAATCTTCTTCCATCTCCTATGTAATCATTTTCAAACTTTTCTGGTTTTGAAATAAGATTTACTACATCAAATCTGAATCCTTTTACACCTTTTTTTCTCCAGAAATTTACAATATTGCTCATTTCTTGTCTTACTTGTGGATTTTCCCAATTTAAATCAGCTTGTGATTTATCAAAAAGATGTAAATAGTACATATCAAGTTCAGGAACATAAACCCAAGAATTCCCACCAAATTTTGAAACCCAATTAGTTGGAAGTGAATCTTTTTCTCCTTTTTTAAAAATGTAATAATCTTGATATTTTTTTTCTCCAGAAATTGCTTTTTTAAACCATTCATGTTCTGTTGAAGTATGGTTAAAAACCATATCAAGCATAATTTCTATTCCATGTTTTTTAGCTTCAGAGACAAGATTCTCAAAATCCTCCATTGTTCCATAAAGTGGATCAATATTATAGTAATCTGCTACATCATATCCATTGTCTTTTTGTGGAGATATAAAGAAAGGAGTTATCCAAATGTAATCTACACCTAAATATTGTAGATAATCTAGTTTTTCAGTTATACCATTTAAATCCCCTATTCCATCATTATTTGAATCATAAAATGATTTTGGATAAATTTGATATACTACTTTATCTTTAAAACTCATTTTAGTCCTCCATATTTTCAACATTTTTTCTAAACATTATATTGACAAATGCAACAAATAAAGAACCTGTTAGTAATGAAAGAATATATATTGGCCAGTTATGAACAGCGAACCAACCATAGAATCCAGATATAGGAAGAGGATTATCTGCTCCCAAGAAAACTGCCATTGCTGCCCCTAAACTTGAACCAAGAACAGTAGTTGAAATTACAACTAATGGTGATTCAATGGCAAATGGAATTGCTCCTTCAGTTACTCCAACTAAACTCATTAATATTGCAGATTTTCCAGCTTCTTGTAATGCTTTATTGTATTTTCTTTTTCCTATAATAGTTGCTAGACCTAATCCTAAAGGAGGAACAACTATTCCAATCATAGCAGCTGTATTTGGTACTGTAATTCCTGATACAAGCAGAGCTAAAGCTGTAGTAAGTGCTGCTTTATTGACAGGTCCTCCTAAATCAAATCCCATCATTCCCCCAACAATAGTAGCAAGAAGAACTTTATTTGAACCACTCATACTCATTAACCATGTTTCTAAACCTTTATTTATAGCAGATACAGGTTCTCCTATAATGTATAGCATTACAAGTCCTGTAACTGCAACTCCTAAAATAGGAGCAATAAAAAATGATGTCATTCCTGCAGCAAAACTTGGAAGTTTAACTTTTCTTACAGTAATTTTTACAGTATATCCTGCAATGATTCCAGCAATCATAGCCCCAAGGAATCCACTATTAAATTCAGATGCTAATAAACCTCCAACAAATCCAGGTGCAATTCCTACTTTATCAGCAATGGCAAAAGATACATATCCACCGATAAATGGAAGCATTAAACCTAATGTTTTTCCACCTAGTCCATCTAAAGTATGTAATAGTCTTACAACTCCATTAGTTGATTCTCCATAAGAAGCACTCCAAATGTCTCCTATTCCATAAAAAGATGATCCAATTCTTGCTATTCCCATAATTATTGCTCCTGCAACAACTAAAGGAAGCATATAAGATATACCTGTTAAAAATGCTCTTTTTATTTCTGCAAAACTAAATAATTTATCTGATTTTATTTCTACTTGTTCTTTATTTTCTTTTGAAGAACTTTTAACAATTCCATCAGGTTCATTTAATGCTTTTGTTATTAATTTTTTTCCTTCTCTTAGAGGAGCAGCAACCCTAACTTGAATATATTTTTTTCCAGTAAATCTTTCTTTTTCTTTAACAGATACATCTGTTGCAAATATTATTGCATCTGCTTTTTCTATTAATTCTTTAGTATGTTTTGTTTCAATTCCTTTAACCCCTTGTTTTTCAACTAAAATTTGTATACCAAGTTCTTTCCCTGCTTTTTCTAAAGCTTCAGCTGCAAGATAAGTATGAGCAAGTCCTGATGGACAAGCTGTTACTGCTAAAACAAGTGGAGCATTTTCAGAAATTTCTTTTTTACTTTCTTTTTCTTCTTCTATTGAAGAAATGACATTTAATATTTCTTCTTTTGTTTTTGCATTTTGTAATGCTTGGATAAATCCGTCTTTCATAAATGAAGTAGTAAGTTTGCTAAGTACTTCTATATGACTTGTTCCTTGCTCTTTTTTAGGAATTGCAATTAAAAATATCATATTTACTTTATTATCTTCATCTACAGACTCCCATGTTGTAATTGGCTCTTTTAATCTTGCCATTGCTATCTTAGGTTCTTTTACACAATTATCTTTTCCATGAGGAATAGCAAGTCCCTCTTCTAATCCTGTAGGAGATACCTTTTCTCTTTCCATTACAGCATTATAAAATTGTTCCTTAGAAGTTATAGCATTACTTTCGTAAAGTTTTTCACATAAACGATTAATAATTTCATGTTTTTCTTTTAAATCTAAATCAAGAATTATTAAATTCTCATTTAATAAATTTTTAAAATCCATTTTATAAATTTCCCCCTTTTATTTTTGAATTTTTTTAACCTGTTTTTCTATAAAAATATACTAACATAATTTTTTTTACTTGTAACTTTATCATTTTTTTCAAAAAAAAGTGAAAAATATAAAATAAAAGTTCGCTTTTAGACTTTTTAGTGCTATAATTAAAAAAATAAAATTTAAATTTTATGTAGATAGGCTAATTTTTTTCAATTTTTTGTGAAATCCAATAATTTATATATTATTATCTAAAAAGAAGGGAGAGATATAAAATAAATAAGAGAGAAATTAAAATCTTAGAGATACTTATTGAATCTCAAAAAGAAATTTTTATAAAAGATTTAAGTAAAAATTTACAAGTAAGTGATAGAACTATTCGTTATGATATTGAAAGTATTAATGATAGTTTAAATGAATATGATTTAAATCTTATAGAAAAAATGAGTAAAGGATTATTAAAATTTGATATTAAATCTTTAAAATTTCTTTTAGATTCCTCTTATCAAAAATCTGATTTTTTTTATGAAGAATATAGAGAGGAACTTATTTTAATTCAAATTGCATTTGAAGAAAAAATAAATATTAATGAATTAGCTGATAAATTTTTACTAAGTCGTTCAACCATAAAAATAATTTTGAGAAATATTGATTCTATTTTAAATAACTATGATTTAAAATTAACTTTAAATCCACAAAAGGGACTTAAAATCGTTGGAGAAGAGGAATCTATAAGAAAACTTCAATTGAAAATTTTAAATCAATGTGAATTTAATAGTAATCATCAAAGCTCAGATAAAGATTTTTTAAGAAAATTACTTCATAATTATTTTTTAGAAATTGATATTAATAGGATTAAAGTTTTCATTAATTATATATTAAATTCTTTAAATAAAATAATTTCAGATGAAGCATATAATATACTTATAAATTATAGTTTCATAATGATAAAAAGGATAAAAGAAGGTAAAAATCTTCTTTCTGTTAAAAATAGTAATTTTTTCTCAAATACATTAGAATATAATACTATTAATAGAGCAACACCTTTATTAGAAGTATCGGAAAATATAAAAATAAATAAAAATGAAATTATTAAGTTTACAGATTATCTATTAGGGAGCCACAGTTATAATACAACTTTTTCATCTTATGAAAATTGGATTGAAATAGAAATTTTGATAAAAAAAATTATAATTTTATTTTCAAATCTAATTAATGTAGATTTGCAAAATGATACTATCCTTTTAGAAGGACTTGTAAATCATATTAAACCAACTGTTTATAGAATAAAAAATAAGATTGAACTTGAAAATTCTATTACAAAAGAATTTTTAGAATTTGATTATAAGTTATTTGAAACAACTAAGAAATCTTTATATATTTTAAAGGATTTTTTAGGAGAAGAAATTCCTGATAGTGAAGTTGCTTTTATTGGAGTTTACTTTAAATCTGCATTAGATAGAAACATCAATATAAAAAAAGAAGTAAAAAATATAATAATTGTTTGTGGCTCTGGTTATGGGACATCAAAACTTATAGCACAACAAATAAAAAATAGATATAATGTTAATATAGTTGACACTATACCTATGAACCAGCTTGAAAAATATTTATATCAAAAAAATATAGATGTAATAGTTACTAATATTAAAGGATTGAATAGAGAAGAAATAAAAATTCCTACAATATTTGTAAAAACAATTCTAACTTCAGAAGATTTTGAAAAGTTTGATAAATTTAACTTTCCTAAATACACTAGTACAGTTCCTTTTTCTACTGTTCTAGATTGTATCAAAAAGGGTGCTGAAGTATATGATGAAAAGAAAATACTTAATGAACTTCTGAATAACTTTAAACATTTAATAATTGATGATACAAAAACAGAAAGTAAGAATTTATCTTTTTATTTAAAAGAAAAAACAATTTTATTAAATCAAAATGCAATAGATTGGAAAGATGCCTTAAAGAAAGCAGGAGATATTTTAATAGAAAATAATTTTGTTTATCCTTCTTATACAGAAGGGATGATAAACTCTGTTATAAAAAATGGTTCTTATATTGTAATTGATAATCTTGTAGCACTTCCACATGCAAAGAATGATAACAATATATTGCAAACTGGTATGGGATTAATTACTTTTTCTTCTGAAATAAATTTTCCTGAAGACACAAAAGTAAAATATATTGGTTCTTTCCAAAGTTAATTGAAAGAGGCTATTTGCCTCTTTCTGCCCAAAGTAT
>ERZ773142.532-NODE-532-length-32102-cov-4.77577_pt1 | contig 32102 bp, 24 predicted proteins | sample MGYA00580853_ERZ773142 | MGnify/ENA primary metagenome ERZ773142 (study PRJEB29015, sample SAMEA2737862) | human gut metagenome | biome: human gut; feature: human-associated habitat; material: faeces | place: China | collected 2012 ... | reverse complement strand
TGCCGGCGCGGGCCGCAGCCGTGCTCGCAAGGGCGGCGACCTGTCGCTGACTGTCGACGTGACGGCCGAGGACGCGTTCCGCGGCGTGACGCACAAGGTCACCTACCGCATTCCCTCGACGGGCGAGCAGCAGACCATTACGGTCTCGGTGCCTGCGGGCGCCGTGGATGGCGGCAAGCTGCGCTACAAACGTCGCGGCGAGTATGGCGTTGCCGGCGGCGAGCGCGGCGACCTGGTCGTGACCACGCACGTGGAGGAGCATCCGCTGTTTAAGCGTAAAGGTGCCGACGTGACCATGGAGGTGCCGATCTCGGTCTACGAGGCGGCGCTCGGCTGCACGGTGGACGTGCCGACGCCCGGCGGTGCGACGGTTCGTCTGAAGGTGCCCGCGGGTACCCAGACGGGCAAGAAGTTCCGCTTTAAGGAAATGGGGGCGCCCGACGTTAAGCACCGTGGCCGTACGGGCGCGCTGCTCGTCGAGATCAAGGTGCAGGTCCCCACGAACCTATCCGATGACGAGCGCGATGCCATGACCAAGCTGCGCGAGGTCGACACGCGCGATTATCGCGAGAAGGTCAACCGTTACAAGGCGACGTACTAGGGCGGTCGTGGCGCACACCCGCGCCCGCGGGCTTATGATGGACGATAACGAGACGGAAAGGGGTCAGGTAGCATGGCCGAGGACAATAGGAATAAACCGCTGTACATGATCAGCGTGGCGGCCGAGTTGACCGGCATGCATCCGCAGACTCTGCGCGTCTACGAGTCCAAGGGCCTGGTGAACCCCCAGCGCTCGGGCGGCAACACGCGTCTGTATTCGCGTGCCGATATCGAGCGCCTGGAGCTCATCAACCAGCTGACTGACGAGGGCATCAACCTTGCCGGCGTGGTGCGCATCCTCGATATGAAGGAGCGTGCCGAGGAGCGCGAGCGCGAGAACGAAAAACTCCGCGCACGCGTGCGCCAGCTCGAGGACGAGCTGCACGAGTACAAGATGCAGAAGAAGATCACCGCCCTGGCCCCGCGCGACGGCTCGGTCAACCCCGAGCAAGTCATGCGCAAGCTGCTAGGTACGGGTAGCGACCTATAGCTCCGCCGACGCTGCCGGGCACTCATTGGGGACAGACTTAAATGAGTGCCCGCAGAATGAGAGTGGATAATCTCCCGTTTTTGGCCTGTTTGCAGGCTCAAAGTGGGAGATTATCCACTCTCGTCATTTGAGCGTCTAAGTCTGCCTCCCCAGGACCTAACTCGTCCTCTGCTTTACTGAGATAAAGTGAACGCAGAGATTCGTAACCCACTCGCAACCGTTCTATGGCACGATATTGAACGAATGTATGCTATGCGCCCAAATCTTTTGGGCAGAGTGGGAGACAGTATGGTCAAGCTGTACGAGGACGGCATCTACCTGCGCGGCGGCAGCGAGGTTGTGCCTGCGGCCGAGGCTGCCGAGCGCGGTATTACGCAGACACCCGAGGATGCCAAGCGCGGCACCATCGCGTATTCGATCCTCCAGGCACACAATACGTCGGGCGACCCCGAGGCACTCAAGATTCGCTTCGATGCCATGGCGAGCCACGACATCACCTTTGTCGGCATCATCCAGACGGCGCGCGCTTCGGGCATGGAGCAGTTCCCGCTGCCTTACGTGCTCACCAACTGCCATAACTCGCTGTGCGCCGTGGGCGGCACCATCAATGAGGACGACCACGTCTTTGGCCTTTCCGCAGCCAAGAAGTACGGCGGCATCTTCGTTCCGCCGCACATCGCCGTCATCCACTCCTTTATGCGCGAGAACTTCGCCGGTTGCGGCAAGATGATCCTGGGTTCCGACTCGCACACCCGCTATGGTGCCCTGGGTACCATAGCCGTGGGCGAGGGCGGCGGCGAGTTGGCAAAGCAGCTGCTGCGCGACACCTACGATGTCGCCTATCCCGGCGTCGTGGCCATCTACCTCACGGGCGCCCCGCGCCCCGGCGTCGGCCCGCACGACGTGGCGCTCGCCATCATTCGCGCCGTCTTTGCCAAGGGCTACGTCAAGAACAATGTCATGGAGTTTGTGGGCCCGGGCATCGCGAGCATGACGACCGACTACCGCAACGGCGTTGACGTCATGACCACCGAGACCACCTGCCTGTCGAGCATCTGGGCCACCGACGAGGACACGCACGCGTTTTTGACCATGCACGGCCGCGGCGACGACTATCGCGAGCTCAAGCCCGCCGATGTCGCCTACTACGACGGTTGCGTCGAGGTCGACCTGTCGAGCATCAAGCCCATGATCGCACTGCCGTTCCATCCTTCCAACGGCTTTGAGATCGACGAGCTCAACGAGAACCTCGAGGACATCCTGCACGAGGTGGAGCTCGAGGCCGCCAAGATCGGCGAGGGCAAGACGCACTTTAGCCTGCTCGACAAGATCGTCGACGGCAAGCTGCACGTGCAGCAGGGCGTTATCGCCGGCTGCTCGGGCGGCAACTATGACTCCGTGGTCCAGGCTGCCCGCGTGCTCAAGGGCGCCAATACCGGCTGCGGCGAGTTCTCGCTGTCGGTCTATCCCACGAGCCAGCCCGTGGCGCTCGAACTTACACGCCGCGGCTACATCTACGACCTCATGGAGGCCGGCGCAATCGTGCGCACGGCATTCTGCGGCCCGTGCTTCGGCGCCGGCGACACGCCCGCCAACAACGGCCTTTCGATCCGTCACACCACGCGCAACTTCCCCAACCGCGAGGGTTCCAAGCCGGGTAATGGCCAGCTGAGCGCCGTGGCCCTGATGGACGCCCGCTCCATTGCGGCAACGGCTGCCAACGGCGGCGTCCTGACGCCGGCGACCGACCTGCCCGAGGACACTTGGGACGAGGCCTGCGAGTACACCTTTGACGACGCGCCGTACAAGAAGCGCGTGTACTGGGGCTTTGGCAAGGCGGAGCCTGCCGACGAGCTGGTCGAAGGCCCCAACATCAAGCCGTGGCCCGCGATGGAGCCGCTCGGCGACGACATCCTGCTCAAGGTTTGCTCCAAGATCATGGACCCGGTCACCACGACCGACGAGCTCATTCCCTCGGGCGAGACGAGCTCCTTCCGCTCCAACCCGCTGGGCCTGGCTGAGTTTACGCTGAGCCGCCGCGACCCGGCCTACGTGGGTCGCTCCAAGGAGGTCGACGCTGTGGAGAAGCGTCGCGTTGCCGGCGAGTCCGCGGGCGACCTGGCGGCGTTCGATGCCGAGCTTGCCGGTGTGTTTGAGGCGCTGGCCGGCGCGGGTGTCGCGGCCGATGCCAAGGCGACCGAGTTCGGTTCCATGATTTACGCCAAGAAGCCTGGCGACGGCAGCGCCCGCGAGCAGGCCGCGAGCTGCCAGCGCGTAATTGGCGGCCTGGCCAACATCGTCCACGAGTACGCCACCAAGCGCTATCGCTCCAACGTGATGAACTGGGGCATGGTGCCCTTCCAGATGGAGGCCGAGCCCAACTTTGAGGTGGGCGATTACGTCTTTGTGCCGGGTATCCGTGCCGCGCTCGATGGCGACCTGAAGGACATCGCCGCCTACGTGGTGCGCGCCGATGGTGCGGTCGAGCAGATTAAGCTCTACATTGCCGATATGACGGCAGAGGAGCGTGCCATCGTCAAGGCCGGCTGCCTGATCAACTACAACAAGTTCAAGGCCGCTGCCGAGTAACGCACTTAATTGTCCGCCCGGGGCTTACCCTTTCCCGCTCGCTCACGCGCTTCGCGAGGGTCGCGTTCGGGAAAGGGTAAGCCCCGGGCTACATTTCTGCGTTCTCGTTGGGTCTTGAGGGGCGCTAAAAAAGACTGGGACCACCACAAAGGGGACAGGCACCTTTGTGGTGGTCCCGTTTGTCTCGATCTGTAGCAGCTAGGGGCCAAAGTACACCGCTAGATGTTACAGGTCGAGATTTTCGTACGGGGCTCTACACTTCATCTCGACCTATAACAGACAGGCCCCAATTTGCCGAATAACTGTTACAGATCGAGACAAACGGTCATCGCAGCTCGTTTCATCTAAATCTGTAACACCTAGGACCGAAAAGGGTCGCTAGATGTTACAGATCGAGACAGCGGAACATCGGAGCCGAAACCACCACAAAGGTGCCTGTCCGGCGGGTTCTTATTTCGATGGGGTCCAGGTTATCTCATCGTCAAATAGCCAAGTGCGTGCTGAGCCGCTGTCGCGCGCTGTCTGCGGATCGGGCTCGCAGGTTTGTTCGTAGGCATCCTCGGTACACCGATCCATAAAATCGACGACTGCCGTCTGGTCGCCTTCCATGACGTAGATCACGTTGCCATCCGAGATATAGACTCCCGGCCCTTCGTTGTCCACGTAGCCGGGGTCGTATGAGACGTTGCACAGTCTGCTCCCGTTTGCCGCATCGAGTTCAAGGGTCGAATAATACCCGCCATTCATTTGGCCTTTCTTGGCTCGATATATTGCGGCGCCGTACCACCGCGTAAACGTTTTGCCTTTGAGTAAATTGGTTGCCTTGCCGATAAGCTGCTCATCTTGGGTATAGCGCGTGGCTCCAAGTTCGATTCGGGGGTAGTTGCTGACCCCAAGCGCTGCGGGCGTACCGTCGAAATCGGCGGTGATTGAATCGGGTTTGACGATATCGGTGAGGATTTCGATGGGGTAGCTTACGGTTTCAACCGCCGCCTGCGTCGCCGAGGCAGGGAGAAATGCGAGATAGATAATGCCTACGCCGGCTGCGGTAATTGCAAACGCTAAGACGAGCAGGCCGATATAGGTGGAGCGTTTCACGGTGGGGCACCTCTCATGCAATATGCAATCATTAAGATAAATGATGCCAGCTTACGACAATATTCAAAAGAAAGCGACCGCCCGGAATGAGAGGGCTAAAAGGCCCTATTGGGCTTCGATTTGGGGTCGCGAAACGTAGGCTGGGCTTGATGCCGCCTCTTATAATTGGGGCTGATTCTTCTCTGGACCACCACAAAGGTGCCTGCCCCCTTTGTGGTGGTCCGCATGTCATGAGAGCACTCAGAAAATCTTATATATAGAGACTTAGATTTATGTATAAGATCGTACAAAGCTGGCAACAATACTTCTTGAACAACGTGAAGCCGCCCCGTAGGGCGGCCGCCCCAAGAGAGGTGATTCCATGAGAATCGATAAGCTAGCAATGACGTCGCGCGAGGCGCTGCAGACCGCCATGAGCACGGCTGCCGACGCGCAGGCCGGCGCGGTGGAGCCGATTCACTTGCTGTCCGCCCTGCTCGGTGCCGGCGAGCGCAATATCTCCGTGATCATCGAGCGCATCGGTGCCGACCCGGCCCAGCTTGCACGCTCCACACAAGATGCCATCGACCATGCGCCCAAGGTGTCGGGCGAGGGTCAGCAGATGGGCCTGTCCAACGAGCTCGTCCGCGTCATCGAAAAGGCCGAGAAGAAGGCCACCAAGATGGGCGACAGCTTTGTGGTGACCGAGCATCTGCTGATGGCACTTGCCGAGGACAAGGGTGAGGCGGGTCGCGTGCTGCGCGACGCCGGCGTCACCAAGGAGCGCATCGAGCAAGTCTACGAGGAACTGCGTGGCGATGACCGCGTGACGTCTGCCGAGGACAAGACGCAGTTTGAGGCGCTGGAGCAGTACGGTCGCAACATCTGCGACCTCGCCCGCGCCGGCAAGCTCGACCCGGTCATCGGCCGTACCGACGAGATTCGTCGTACCATCCAGGTCCTGTCCCGCCGCACCAAGAACAACCCCGTGCTCATCGGCGAGCCGGGCGTCGGCAAGACGGCCATCGTCGAGGGCATCGCCCAGCGTATCGTGGCCGGCGACGTGCCAAGCACCCTGCGCGACCGCGACCTTATCGAGCTCGACATGAGCGCGTTGGTCGCCGGCGCCAAGTACCGCGGCGAGTTCGAGGACCGCTTGAAGGCCGTGCTCAAGGAAGTGCAAAAGTCCGAGGGCAAGGTCATCCTGTTCATCGATGAGCTCCACACCATTGTGGGCGCGGGCGCTACCGAGGGCTCCATGGACGCTGGCAACATCCTGAAGCCGGCGCTTGCCCGTGGCGACCTGCACGCGATCGGTGCGACCACGCTCGACGAGTACCGCAAGTACATCGAGAAGGATGCGGCGCTCGCCCGTCGTTTCCAGACCGTAATGGTGAGCGAGCCTACCGTCGAGGACACCATCTCGATTCTGCGTGGCCTCAAGGAGAAGTACGAGATCTTCCACGGCGTGCATATCACCGATAGCGCGCTCGTGGCCGCCGCCGACCTCTCCGATCGCTACATCGCCGACCGCTTCCTGCCCGACAAGGCCATCGACCTGGTCGATGAGGCCGCAAGCCGCCTGCGCATGGAGCTCGACAGCATGCCGGTCGAGATCGACGCCACCACGCGTCAGCTCACCCAGCTGCAGATCGAGGAGCAGGCGCTCATGAAGGAGACCGATGACGCCTCCAAGGAGCGTCTGGAAGCCCTGCGCCAGGAGATTGCCGAGGTCCAGGAAAAGCTCAACGTGCAAAAGGCCGGCTGGCTCAACCAAAAGAACGCCATCGACCACGTGCAGGAGCTTAAGGGCCAGCTTGACGAGGCCAAGAGCGAAGAGGAGCGCGCGACGCGCAACGGCGACCTGGGTCGTGCGTCCGAGCTACGCTTCTCCGTGATTCCGGGCCTGCAGCAGCAGATTCAGGAGTCCGAGGCTGCGCTCGAGGCACAAAAGCAGCAGGATGGCGAGGGCCTGAACGAGCAGGTGACCTCCGACGAGATTGCCGAGGTCGTGAGTGCCTGGACCGGCGTGCCCGTGTCCAAGATGATGCAGGGCGAGCTCGACAAGCTCAAGGGCCTGGAGGGCGAGCTGCATAAGCGCGTCATCGGTCAGGACGAGGCCGTGTCCGCTGTGGCCGCGGCCGTGCGCCGTAGCCGTGCGGGCCTCTCCGATCCGGACAAGCCCATCGGCAGCTTCTTCTTCCTGGGCCCCACCGGCGTAGGCAAGACCGAGCTCGCCAAGGCGCTGGCCGAGTGCCTGTTCGATGACGAGCGCGCGCTCGTGCGTATCGACATGTCCGAGTATATGGAGAAGTTCAGCGTCCAGCGTCTGATCGGTGCGCCCCCGGGATACGTGGGCTATGACGAGGGCGGCCAGCTCACCGAGGCCGTGCGCCGTCGTCCCTACTCCGTGATCTTGCTCGACGAGATGGAGAAGGCTCATCCGGATGTCTTTAACGTGCTGCTGCAGGTGCTCGACGACGGCCGTTTGACCGACGGTCAGGGTCGCCAAGTGTCCTTCAAGAACACGATTATCATCATGACGTCCAACGTGGGCTCCAAGGCTATCGCCGATCTGTCCGGCAAGGACGAGGAGGAGATGCGCCATCAGGTTGACGGGGCCATGGCTCAAACCTTCCGCCCCGAGTTCCTCAACCGTATCGACGATATCGTGGTGTTCCATCCGCTCGGCATGGCGCAGATCGAGAAGATCGTCGACATCCAGCTCGCCGACGTCCGCGCGCGTCTGGCCAAGGAGCGCATGACGCTTGCCATCACCCCGGCGGCCAAGCAGATGCTCGCCGTGGGCGGCCTGGACCCGGTCTTTGGCGCCCGTCCGCTCAAGCGTCTGGTTCAGCGCGAGGTCGTGGATGCCATCGCCGCCGCTATCATCGACGGCACGGTGCGCGAGGGCGATCAGGTGACAGTCGATGTCGACAAGGACGGCGGCTTTACCGTCGTGTGCGATAACACGCCGGCGGCCACCTACGAGGTCCCCGACGCCGAGTAGATTTTTGGGATATGCCTTAAAATCTACCAGCCGTCTCTAAACGCCAAGGGCGGCGGATCCATTGGGTCCGCCGCCCTTTTTCGTGCGACAATCGATGATGCCGAACGGATGCGATGTAAGGAGCTATGCAGATGAAAGACGAGATCAAGACAAGCGCGCCGGCGCCCAGGCCCACGTCCAAGCCGGCGCCCAAGCCGCGCGACCCCTACATCCGTGCCGAGAACGAGGACGATGACGGCTACGATCCCTACAGCGATCGCCGCCCCGAGCGCGAGCCCCTCTTCGAAGCTGACCCCTGGCGTTAAGTAGCTCATTTGGGACGGGGCTTTTAGCTACTTTGTTTTCGGCTAGAGGCGTTCATGCCTGCCCCCCTCGGCCGCTCGATATCCTCCGGGAGGGGCCACTAATAGAAAACTTGCTTATCCATTAATCAAGATACGCACAATCTTGCTCTCATGCTAATCAAGAATCGTTATAATCTTGATTAGCAGGAGAGCAAGATTGGAGAATTATGGCATTCAACGACTTGGTGGCTCAAAAAATAAAGGACTTTGAGCAACAGGGGATTCCGCAGGTCTTTGAGCGCGACCTTGATCTGGGCAACCCGCAGGAGCCAAAGCGCGACAACATCGTATATGTGATTGTGGGCGCCCGTCGTTGTGGAAAGACGTATCGCCTGTATCAGGAGATGCGGCGGCTTCAGGGCCAAGGCGTCGAGCTTGACCGGATGCTATATTTCAATTTTGAGGATGAGCGCTTGCGTCCGTATGAGCCATCGCTACTAGCGGACGTGCTCGATACATTCTATGCACTATATCCTGCTGCTCGAGGCGAGGGCGCCTACCTTTTCTTTGACGAGATCCAGGAAATACCCGAATGGGGTGCGTTTCTGCGACGCGTGGTCGATACGGAGAAGGCGACCGTTTACGTGACGGGATCTTCTTCTAAGATGCTGTCCTCAGAACTTAAGAGCGAGTTCAGGGGCCGTTCTCTTGTGCGAGAGCTTTTTCCGTTGAGTTTTTCGGAATACGTCCGATATAAGACGGGGAGCGTTCCTGAGTCGAACGCGCCCTTCTCCTCAAGCGCTGCAGCGTTGCTCCGACACCATCTGGTCGGATATCTCGAGCGAGGGGGATTCATCGCGACACTTGAGCAGACGCCCGCAGACGCGATTCAGCTGCTACAGGAATATGCGTCGCGAACGGTCGCTATGGACGTTGTGGAGCGTTACGACGTCAAGAGCCCTCGTTTGGCCTCACTGTTTCTGACGCGGTGTATGGCATCTTCGGGACGAGAGCTGTCGGTGAACAAGGTGTACAACGAGTTCAAGAGCAGGCAGATACCCGTCAGTCGCAATTCGCTCAGCGACTTACTTGAGTATTACGAGGACGCCTACCTGCTGTTTTCTGTGCCGGAGTTTACGCGTTCACTTGCAAATAATACGCGGTCTGCGTCTAAAGTCTACGCTGTCGATCCTGCGATGTTTGGAGCATTCTCTCCCGCATCGGCATTGGACCAGGGCCAGAGGCTCGAGACTGCGGTGTTCAATGCGCTCAGAAGAAGGACTCCTGCGGTGCGGGTCGGTTCGGTCTGCCGCCTACTGGTCAAGGAGAAGAATAAAAGCCATGAGGTTGACTTTGTGGCTGGGGATGCACTTCTCATGCAGGCTTATAGCCTGACTCAGGTGAGTGTGGATATGGCAAGCGAGAAAACGCGCGAACGCGAAATTGCAGCCCTCGATGCCTCGATGGCCCAGTTTGATCTTGGCGAGTCGGTAATCGTTACTATGGATGAACAGGCCGATATTACATGTGAACACGGTGTGGTACACGCTGTGCCCGCATGGAAGTGGCTCCTTGCCTAATCATCTACGGATCTGTGGGGCCAGGACCTCCTGGCCCCTTCATCACGGTTGGGGAGTACCATGATGCGCCCGGCTAGTCCTGGGCCTTGATGCTCGGCAGCAGAATCTGGGCGATGTAGTCGCATTCGAGCTTGGTGGCAGCGTCGGCCTTGCCGTCTTTGCCGACCAGCACGCTCTTGATCTGGCTGTAGGTGTAGCGGTTGCCGGTCGTAAGCTCGACAAGCTCAATGGCTGTGTCCATGGGATAGGTCGACACGGGGTTCTGCGTGCGCCCGTTGATGGTCTGGGGCACCACGTACGGATAGACGGGGCCGCTGGCGTAGACGGTATAACCGTTGCCTAGATTGGCCGCACCCAAAACCGTATCGCCCTCATCGGGCGTAAAGCTCTCGCCCTCGCGCACCGCGACGAGCGTCACAATCGGCGTATCGCTGTCGCCGGCAAGATAGATGCATAGCGTGCTGCCATTTTGCCAAGTCTCGACCTTGCCGTACCATTCGACGGGGATATCGAGCTGGTAGAGGTCGGTTGCCTTGTGACGGGCGTCGGCATCACGGGCTGCCTGTGCCTTTTGCGCGCTCACGGCATTGACGGCGGCGTCGCGCCGCGCGGTTGCCGCCTGCTGGAGCACCTTGGCGGTGGCGGCGGAGCTCGCGCCGCCTTCCTCGGCATACTTGGCGGCGGCGTCGATCTGGTCGTTGGTTACCGTGTCGGCCGAAGGCACCTTGAGTTTAAAGGCAGCCTGGGCACTTAAATCCTGTCCATCGCTCTTAACGGTGACCTGCGTCTTGGTGGTCGGGACGGTATAGATGGTGCCGTCGGCCGCGATGGGGGAGGCAGCGATGGAGAGCGTGTAATCGCCGGGCAGCAGTTTGATGCCGCGGCCGTGCTCGTCAACGTAGAGCGTTTCGCTCACAGAAGAGCCGTCGGAGTCCTGGCCACTCACCTGCACGGGGATCTTTGAGCCGGTGGAGCAGTCGAGTCCCGCGGCATGTACGCCAATTTGCACCGACATCATGGTATGGGCGTTTGCGGCAACTACGGCGGCCTGCTCTTGCTGGTATCCGTTCCAAGCCGCATAGCCCGCGCCGCCGGCGACGAGCGCGACGGCCACGACACCGGCGACCATCAGATTGCGGCGCTTGGGCGACATCTTACGATGACGAACCTCGGCTTCGTGTGCCGAGGGAGCGGACGGCAGGGGAATATCTCCCATGGCGATGGTCTCGTCGACGACTGGCGCAGAGCCCAAGCCGGGGAGCTCGCGGGTGAGCGATTCGTCGACGGGCAAGTCGCCAAGCAGGGAGGTCTCATCTCCCGCGTTGGGTTCCGGTTGGCCATTGCCCTCGTCATCGCCTTTTTCGACATCGGCTTCATCGCGAGCATCCTCGACGTCGTCGCCCGTATCCGGTATGCCATCGCCCGCCGCGTCCTGCATGTCGACGATTGTCTCGTCAAACGCAACTTCGTCCAGCGAAAACCGGTCTAGGCTCTCCAAGGCCTCGGCGCACGCCGCTGCATCTTGGGCCGCGTCCTCTTGGCCCCTCGTCTCATTTTCCATATATCCCCCAAGCTCAATATCGGGACAACAATGTACCCAAAATTAAGGTCACATAGAGCTGGCGTGCAGTCGGAAATTCGATTTTATCTGCGCGATACATTGTGAATATGTGCATGAATGCACGCGCGACAGCAAAAAGCCCCCGGAAAGCAAACGAATTGCTTTCCGGGGGCTGCGCATAACGCGAGATTACGGAGCCAAAGAGACGCGCCTACATCCAAATGCGGACGGCAGCGAGCGCGTTACTCGGCGTGCGCGTAATCAACCTTGGCGCGGCGAGCGGTAGCCTTCTCCCAATCGCTGGTGCCCTCAAAGACGTCCTGCTTGTAGGGATTGCGGCCGAGCTTCTTGGCACGGTAGACGATGTAGATGATCGCGGCGACGTTGGCGACCAGCGCGGCGATCGAGACCGCGGTAGCGGCGCCGGGGTCGAGCGTGGAGTGGGTCACAAAGATGGACTCCTCCTGGAAGTACGGGAATACCTGGGCAAACATGCACCAAATAGCCAGCGTAAAGGCACGGTTCTGGATCCAGCCGCCCTTGTTCCAGATAAAGGCGGCGACGGTGGGCGCCAGCAGCAGTGCAAAGCCGCAGAACCAGGAGTGGGTGGGCAAGCAGTTGTAGGTGTAGCAGAAGTTCCAGATATCGTAGGCGATGATGTAGACCCAGGTCATGTCGGGCCACAGCATGTCGGTCTTGTCCTCAGAGGCGTAGACACTCCACCAACCGGTCATGCAGAAGATGTTGATGATACCGGCGATGCCGTTGAACACGTTGTTCCAGCCGGCGAGCTGCGTGGCGCCCTCGGAGGTGACCCAGGTGGACTCGCCCAGGACAAAGAAGTGATAGGCGCTCTCAAAGTCGGACACGACGGCGATCATGATGTTGATGGCGACGATCACAAACGGCCACGCGCGGAACCAATGCGCCTTGCCGATCTTGCCCCACTGGTACTTAATGGCAATGAAGCCCCAGCAACCGGCCAGCGCCGCGTATACCTTGGCGTAGTGGAACCAGCTGTTCTGGTACACATGGGTGGGGTTGGTGAGCGCCCACTCGGCACCCTGTGAGACGCCGATGGCGATAGCGACGCAGTAGATGGTCATGGCCAGCGGAGCCACGCCAAAGATGATGGCCGCGCCCAGCTTGGTGCGGCGGCCGACCTCGTTGAGCACGATCAGGCCAATAAAGACCATGGCCCAGCCGGCCCAGTGGATAAGGGTATTGCTACCCCAAACATCGAACAGCATGCTGCTCTCCTTTCACAAGCCCGCGGCCCCTCTTCTGATCGCGGGCAGTTTGGCCAAATGTCGTCAGTTCTGGGGCTTGCGCTCCTGATACTTGGCGGTATAGCCCTCGATATGGAGCGTCGAGGCGATGATTTCCTTGACTGTCTCGTCGGGCACATCGGGGTGCGTGCGGATATACATCAGCAGCCCCATGATGAGGGTGTAGAACGTCTCGTAGACATGGTCGATGCGTAGCTCGTGATGGGCGACAAAATCCACCACGGTGGTATCGCAGATATACTGCGCCACGCGCTGGACCACGTTGTGCAAAAAGCCGCCGTAGAGCGCGCCGCTGCTCGAGGTGAGCGTGCTCGGCAACTCGTGGCCGCTCACGACCAGGCGCTTAAAGAGCGGAGCAACGGTGTCGAGTGCGCCTTCGATGTCGCCAACCGTGCGGCTGGCGTTCCACTGCTCGAGCTCGGCGATAAAGCCGTCGATTGCCTCGTCCATAACGGCGGTGACGGCGGCATCCATATCGGCAAAGTAGTGGTAGAACAGCGAACGCGTGCAGCCAGCCCGCTTGGTCACGGCCGATACCGAAAGATGGGACACACCAAGCTCGGCGCTCACGGCGCGCACAGCGGCGAGGATCTCGCGACGGCGCTCGTCGCCCGTCAGGCGTTTTGCCGCGCTATCGGATGCGGGGACGGCATCGACCACAGAGATATCTGCTGCGTTGTTGCCCATGTTTTGCCGCCTTTCATCCTCTTTTGCCTGACCGTTCGCCTAACAGTCTTGAATATTGTTGACGGTTCGTCAATACTGTTTTTGACACAATGTCAACAATAGCGGGTGAACGGCATGGGGGCATGTCGAACCCGTACAAAGAGGGGCGCCGCGGTCTCGCCGGGCTGTGGCAAGAGAAGGGACGACTATGATTCTCAACGGACCGGGGATTAGCTATACCGAGCCCGATATCGGCGCGGAGTTCGTGCCGCCGATACCGGAGCATCCGCGCGAGGCCATCGTCAAACTGTGTGAGCACTGCACCAACCGCCTGCTGCACCGCGACGAGCTGCTGGGCTACGAGTACTGGTCGTTTGCCGAGGCCGCAACTGACGAGCAGGCCGAGGTACTCTGCAAGATGAAGATGCGCCGTCCCTACACGTTGCCCGAGATGGTCAAGCTCACCGGCATGCCCGAGGCCGATATCGAAAAAATGCTCGACGACATGAGCTACACGGGTCTGCTCGAGTACAACTGGGAAAACCCCGAGCGCGCCAAGCAGTGGGTGCTGCCCATGCTGGTGCCGGGTTCCGCCGAGTTCCTCAACATGCGCGTGAGCCAGCTCGAGGAGCATCCGGTCTATGCCAAGTTCTTTGAGCAGGCGTCCAAGGGACCGCTGTCCAAGGCCACGCCGATGGTGCCGCCCGGCGGTGCCGGCATCGGCATGCATGTCATTCCGGTCGAGAAGGCCATCGATGCCGCGAGCACCTCGGTGCCGATCGAGCATATCGAGCATTGGCTCGACAAATACGAAGGTAAGTATGCCGCCAGCACCTGCAGCTGCCGCGCGAGCCGTCGCGTGATGGGAGAGGGCTGCGCCGACGACCCGGCCGATTGGTGCATCGCCGTGGGCGATATGGCCGACTACGTGGTCGAGACCGACCGCGGCCATTATGTGACGCGCGAGGAGGTCTACGACATCCTGCGCCAGGCCGAGGACAACGGCTTTGTGCACCAGATCACCAACATCGACGGTGAGAACAAAATCTTCGCCATCTGCAACTGCAACGTCAACGTGTGCTACGCCCTGCGCACTTCGCAGCTGTTCAACACGCCCAACCTGTCGCGCTCGGCCTACGTCGCCAAGGTCGAGAAGGACAAGTGCGTGGCCTGCGGTCGCTGCGTTGAGGTGTGTCCGGCCGGCGCCGCCAAACTGGGCCAGAAGCTCTGTAGCAAAAAGGCTGGCGGACAGGTGCCCGAGTATCCGCGCCAGGAGCTGCCCGATGCCACCAAGTGGGACCACACCAAGTGGTCGCCCAACTACCGCAACGACAACCGTATCGAGACGCATGAGTCCGGCACCGCTCCCTGCAAGACGGCCTGCCCCGCGCACGTTGCCGTTCAGGGCTATCTGAAGCTCGCGGCGCAGGGTCGCTATGACGAGGCCCTAGCACTCATTAAGCGCGAGAACCCGCTGCCCGCTATCTGCGGCCGTGTGTGCAATCGCCGCTGTGAGGATGCCTGCACCCGCGGTCGTGTGGACGCCGCCGTGGCTATCGACGAAGTCAAGAAGTTTATCGCCCAGCGCGATCTGGACGCAGCGACCCGCTATGTCCCGCCCGTGGTGACCCCGACGCGTGCTGGCGGCTTCGATCAGAAGATTGCCATCATCGGTGCCGGTCCGGCTGGTCTGTCCTGCGCTTTTTATCTGGCCGAGAAGGGCTATAAGCCCGTCGTGTTCGAGAAAAACGAGCGCCCGGGTGGCATGCTCACCTATGGCATTCCCAGCTTTAAGCTGCAGAAGGATGTTATCGAGGCGGAGGTCGAGGTCATTCGCCTGATGGGTGCCGAGTTTCGCTATGGCGTGGAAGTCGGCCGCGACGTGACGCTCGACGAGCTGCGCGCGCAGGGCTTTAAGGCCTTCTACGTTGCCATTGGCTGCCAGGGCGGCCGCCTTGCCGGCATTCCGGGCGAGGACGCCGAGGACGTGACCGTGGCCGTCGACTTTTTGCGCGAGGTCAACAGTGACAAGATCGATGCGCTGCCCGGCCGCACCATCGTGGTGGGCGGCGGCAACGTGGCCATCGACGTTGCCCGCAACGCCTGCCGTCTGGGTTCCGAGCACGTTGAGATGTTCTGCCTGGAGAGCGAGGCGCAGATGCCCGCCAGCGAGGAAGAGCGTAGCGAGGCCATCGAGGACGGCGCGCACATCAGTTGCGGTTGGGGCCCCAAGGAGGTCCATCTGGACGAGGCCGGCCGTGTGTGCGGCATCACCTTTAAGCGCTGCACGCGCGTCTACGATGACGAGGGCCGTTTTGCGCCCGAGTACGACGAGAACGACCTGCGCCGCGTCGATGCCGACCGCGTGGTCATGTCCATCGGCCAGTCCATCGTGTGGGGCGACCTGCTGGCTGGCTCCAAGGTGGAGCTTGGCCGTGGTCAGGGCGCCCTTGCCGATCCCCAGACCTACCAGACCGCCGAACCCGACATCTTTGTGGGCGGCGACGTCTATACCGGTCCGAGCTTTGCCATCGATGCCATCGCCGCCGGTCACGAGGCCGCCGTGTCCATCCATCGCTTTGTGCAGCCGGGCTCCACGCTCACCATCGGCCGCAACCAGCGCCGCTACACCGCGCTCGACCGCAACGACGTTGTGCTCGAGAGCTACGACAACGCGAGCCGCGAGGTTGCGCATGTGGACCGCGAACGCGAGAAGGCTGCGCCGTTTAGCGAGTACGTCGAGACCTTTACCGAGGAGCAGGTGCGCGCAGAGACCGCCCGCTGCCTGGGCTGCGGCGCCTCGATCGTCGACCCCAACAAGTGCATTGGCTGCGGCCTGTGCACCACCAAGTGCGCATTCGACGCCATCCATCTTGATCGCGACCGCCCCGAGTGCTCCACGATGGTCAAATACGAGCAAAAGCTCCCCAGCCTCGGCAAGTACGCTTTGAAGCGCGCGATCAAAATCAAATTTGGGAAGAAATAAAAAACGCAACAAACAAGAGAACGGCGCAGAGAACGGTTGGACAGCGAGCGAGTCCCAGGCGTGGCGAGGTGCCTTGAAAGAGGAGGGCATAGGGCTTTTGCCCATGCCCGACGATTGAAAGGCAGATCGTCCGTCTGGGGCTCGCGCAGCGTCAAGTCGACCGCCGTTCGGTAGAACGGCGGAAGGAATTAAAAGTGCACGAGCTCGGGATTGTTTATCACATCATTCGTGATGTCGAGAACGTGGCGCGCGCTCATGGCGTGCGTCGCGTTTCGAGCGTGACGTTGCTGTTGGGCGAGGTCTCGGGCGTCGTTCCCGACTTGCTGCTCGACGCTTGGCGCTGGGCAGCAGATAAAAAGCCTATCACCGAGGGCTCGGAGCTTATCGTGGAGCCCGTTGAAGCCGTGACACATTGCGGTGCGTGCGGCCGCGACTACGCGACGGTCGAGCACGGCAAGACCTGCCCTTATTGCGGCAGCGGCGAGACATACCTGCTGCAGGGCCAGGAGGTCATGATCAAGCAGATCGAGACCCCCGACGAGGACCCGGCAGACGCTGCCCCCGACGGCCTATCCGATGCCCCCGATGCCGTCGACGCCGCCAACCCCCTCCACATCGCCTAACTTAGTCGTTGGGGACGTTCTTAAACGACTAGTCGAAAAAGAACGTCCCCAATGACTAGCCATTTAAGAACGTCCCCAATAACTACTTTGTTAGAGCATATCGCTCGCCATTAGTCAAGGCATAGCTGTTTAAACGAAATAGCCTCAGTCTCAGCACGTTTGCATCTGTTTAAAAGCGGTAATAATGACAGCATGCGCATATCCGTCGTGTAAGTATTGGTTGGGTATCAGTTATCAGCGGCAGATCAGCCAATGATGCCGGAATGTAATCAACTTGTAACAAATTAAGACGTTTAAACAAATAATGCTACCTTTTGCAGTTTTTCAAACAATTCTGCTGTATTTGCAGCTATACTCCATAACTGTCGTGTAGGAATTACGTAGACAAAAAGGAGGTTATGTGATGGTAAGTATTGTTCTTGCTAGCCATGGTGACTTGGCGGCTGGAATCAAGCAGACGGGCTCGATGGTCTTTGGCGATCAGCCGTCTGTTGCCGTGGTCTCGCTCGAGCCGAGCATGGGCCCCGACGACTTCCGTGCCAAGGTCGAGGAGGCAATCGCTTCCTTCGAGGACCAGGAGCAGGTGCTCTTCCTCGTTGATCTGTGGGGCGGCACGCCGTTCAACCAGATCAGCGGGCTCATCGAGGGCCACGATTCCTGGGCTATCGTCACCGGTGTCAACCTGCCTATGCTCATCGAGGCATATTCGCAGCGCTTTGACGCAAAGAACACTGCACATGCGATCGCAAAACATCTCGTGACTGAGGCTAAGGCCGGCGTGCGCGTCAAGCCCGAGTCTCTGGAGCCCGAGGAGAAGAAGCCGGCTGCGGCCGCCGCTGCTCCTGCGGGTGCCATTCCTCCGGGAACGGTGATCGGCGACGGGCACATCAAGATCGCCCACGTCCGTATCGACACGCGCCTGCTGCATGGTCAGGTGGCCACCACGTGGACCAAGCAGATCAACCCCAACCGCATCATCGTGGTCTCCGACGGCGTTGCTCACGACGAGCTCCGCAAGACCATGATCGAGCAGGCTGCCCCTCCGGGAGTCCACGCCAACGTCGTGCCTATCAAGAAGATGGCCGAGGTCGTCAAGGACACGCGCTTTGGCGACACCAAGGCGATGCTGCTGTTCGAGAACCCGCAGGATCTGCTCAGGGCCATCGAGGCCGGCGTCGACATCAAGGAAGCCAACATCGGTTCCATGGCCCACTCCAAGGGCAAGGTCGTCGTCACCAACGCTGTCGCCATGGGCGATGACGATGTCAAGACCATCGAGGCTCTCAAGGCCAAGGGCGTCAAGTTCGAGGTCCGCAAGGTTCCTTCGGATTCCTCCGAGGATCTCGACGCCATGTTGAAGAAAGCTAAGGCCGAACTGGCCGCTCAAGCATAGTAAAGGAGGGTCCGATACATGTCTGCAATCACTATTCTGCTTGTTGCGATTGTCGCGTTGCTTGCCGGTATGGAAGGCATTCTGGATGAGTTCCAGTTCCATCAGCCGCTCGTGGCATGCACGCTTATCGGTCTCGTAACCGGTCACCTTCAGGAGGGCATCCTCCTGGGCGGTTCGCTCCAGATGATGGCCCTTGGCTGGGCTAACGTCGGCGCCGCCGTCGCGCCTGACGCCGCTCTGGCCTCGGTCGCTTCTTCGATCATCATGGTGCTCGCCCTCAACGGTGGCGCCACCGATTCGGCCAAGGCCGTTACCGCCGCCATCGCCGTCGCCGTCCCGCTGTCGGTCGCTGGTCTGTTCCTGACCATGATCTGCCGTACCCTGGCTACCGCTATGGTTCACGGCATGGACGCCTGCGCCGAGAAGGGCGACTTCGCCGGCATCGAGCGTTGGCAGTACGCCGGCATCCTCATGCAGGGTGTTCGTATCGCCATCCCGGCAGTACTTCTGTGCATCATCCCGGCCGAGGCTGTTACCAACGCGCTTAACGCTATGCCCGATTGGCTGTCCGGCGGCATGGCTGTCGGCGGCGGCATGGTCGCTTCCGTCGGTTACGCCATGGTCATCAACATGATGGCCACCAAGGAGACCTGGCCGTTCTTCATCCTCGGCTTTGTCCTTGCTGCCATCCCTCAGCTCACGCTGATCGCCCTTGGCCTCATCGGCATCTCCCTTGCCCTCATCTACCTTGGCCTTAAGGATCTGGCCAAGCAGGGTGGCGGCATGGGCGGTGGCTCCGGTGACCCGCTCGGCGACATTCTGAACGATTACGAGTAGGAGGGGAGTGATACATATGGCAGAGAACAAGATTCAGCTCACCAAGGCTGACCGTAAGAAGGTTTGCTTCCGTCATCAGTTCCTTCAGGGCTCGTGGAACTACGAGCGTATGCAGAACGGCGGCTGGTGCTTCGCAATGATCCCTGCGATCAAGAAGCTCTACACCAGCAAGGATGACCAGATTGCCGCTCTTAAGCGCCACCTGGAGTTCTATAACACCCACCCCTATGTTTCCGCCCCCGTCATTGGCGTTACCCTCGCCCTTGAGGAGGAGCGCGCCAACGGTGCTCCGATTGACGACGTCGCCATTCAGGGCGTCAAGGTCGGTATGATGGGCCCGCTCGCCGGCGTCGGCGACCCCGCCTTCTGGTTCACCCTTCGCCCGATTCTGGGCGCACTGGGCGCTTCCCTGGCCCTGTCCGGCAGCATCGCCGGTCCGCTGCTGTTCTTCTTCGCGTGGAACATCATCCGTTACGCCTTCCTGTGGTACACGCAGGAGTTTGGCTACAAGGTCGGCTCCTCCATCGCCAAGGACCTCTCCGGCGGTCTGATGGGCAAGGTCACCGAGGGTGCTTCCATCCTGGGTATGTTCATCATCGGCGCCCTGGTCGAGCGCTGGGTGTCCATCTCCTTCACCCCGGTCGTATCCAAGGTCACGCAGTCCGCTGGCGCCTTTATCGACTGGGCTAACCTGCCCTCCGGTTCTGAGGGTGTCAAGGAAGCACTGACGATGTATAACTCCATCGGTGCTAACGCCCTTGATCAGGTGAAGGTCACCACGCTTCAGGCCAACCTCGATCAGCTCATCCCCGGCCTTGCCGCCGTGTGCCTGACCCTGCTGGTCTGCAAGCTCCTCAAGAAGAAGGTCAGCCCGATCGTCATCATCCTGGCTCTCTTCGCCGTCGGCATCATCGGTCGCGTCTGCGGCTTCATGTAAGCACGTTTCGGCTTAAGACCGAGAATTGCTAGGCAAGGGCTTTTGAGCCATTGAAACGGACCGCACCCGGTGGGTACACTGGATGCGGTCCGATTGTTTTTATTGGAGGGCGAGGCGCGTATGGCGCAATCTCAGAACAGCACGGTCGATCTGGCAACGCCGGCAACCTGCCTGATGGGGCTTACCAGTCACGGTAACGTGATGGTGGGCAATAAGGCGTTTGAGTACTATAACGAGCGTAATCCCGAGGATTATATCCAAATCCCGTGGGACGAGGTCGACTATATTGCCGCTGAGGTTTTGCGCGGCACCAAGAAGATTACGCGTTTTGCCATCTTTACCAAAGAGAATGGCCACTTTACGTTTTCGACGCGCAATGACAAGGAAACGCTTCGCGCGGTGCGTAAGTACATTGACGAGGACAAGCTCGTTCGTTCGCCCGACTTTATCGATGTGACGGCCAAGGGCGCCAAGAGCATCCCCTCCGTTATCAAGAACCTTTTCCACAAAGGCAAGTAGTCATTAAAGAGCGCCCCCTCAAAGTGGGGCGCAGTCTCCCATGTGGCTCGATCGGGAAAGTGCATCCCAGTTCGAGCGTCGATTCCGGGATGTAGTTTCCGGAACGGGGTCGTTTGGGAAACCGTGTCCCGTTTCGAGCCGAAATTCTGGGCCACAGTTTCCCAGCGAGGTCTCATGGGGAAAGTCTGACCCAGAATTTGCCTGGATAGTGGGACGCACTTTCCGGAGGGCTGTTCCACCGCAACTTCGAAGAGTGGGTATACGCTGCATTACAGCGGCGTAAATCTGCTACACTAATACAACATGCCTCCGTAGCTCAGGGGATAGAGCACCGCTCTCCTAAAGCGGGTGTCGACGGTTCGAATCCGCCCGGGGGCACCAGAAAAATCGCAGGTCAGGAGTTAATTTTGCTTCTGACCTGTTCTGGTTTTAGGGTTAAGAACTGCTTTTGTTTGTAAATCTGGTAAGTAAATAATTTAACTTACCGAGTTTTCCACTGAAAACAGGAAATCACCATTTTGGGGATAAAAAGTTTTCAACAGCCGTTAGTCGGTTCCATTTTGGTGAAGCGCTTCCCTCTTTTGGGTAAAAAATTTCACTATTTTGATGATTCGGTAGCTTTGAATTCTCTGATAAAAACGCCTGTTCAGAAGCTTGCGCTATACCCATTTTGGTGAAACCAATTAATAGAGAAATATACTATAAAAATATAGGGACGGCGATGCCGTCCTCTTCGCTCGCGAAGCTCGCTGCGCGGCCACGTACCGTGTCCTTGCCGCCGGCTAAGCCGTCGATAAAGAATAGGGACAGCGATGCTGTCCCCCTTCGCTCGCGAAGCTCGCTGCGCGGTCACGTGCCGTGACCTTGCCGCCGGCTGTGCCGTCGATTGATTCGCTCACTGCGTTCGCTGATTGATTGATGGACTAATCCGTTTTCTCAGTCACACCAGTCATGAGTGCAGCGATTGTCATGTCGAATCCGTTAGCAATTTTACAGAGGTTAGAAAGACTGACATTTCTTCGTCCGACCTCTATCGAGGCGTAGTAAGACCTGTCCATGCCGATGCGATTCGCAAATTGTACTTGAGAGTAACCAGACTTTGATCTTAATTCTTTGCAGCGTAGACCAAAGGATCGTTGTAGCGGCGAGATATCCATGACAAAAAGAGTCATGGATTGTTGTATAAAAGCAAACGGACTATATACAACAATCCCTGTTAAGGCGCATAATTATCTCTATTGGAAAGCACTCTGATGCCCAGTCGGATAGGGCACGGAAAAGGAATGGAATAGCAATGACTCAGGGAAAGCATTTCGCTGCCGGCGGCGATCACTTCGCCACACTGCCAAACAAAAAGATTCATGCCCCGAAGGGGATCGCGCGTCTGACCGTCACCGCGGCGACCATGGCCGCCATGACCGGATCGAGCCTCATCTCACCGTTCACGGCATTCGCCCAGACCGGTGACGGGGGCACGCAGCACCCCGCCGTGATGTCGCCGATCGCCGCCCACGCTGGCGCGGCATCCGGTGTCGGCGCGAAATCCGCCGCACAGACCATCGCGGACCTGCAGAAGGCAGTCGACGAGGCGAAGGCGAAGGAGGACGCCGCCAAGGCATCCTACGATGAGGCCGCCGGTCCCTACAACGAGGCGGCTTCCGCCCGCGACCAGGCCAAGGCATCCTACGATTCGGCAGTCAGCGCCGGCACGGCAGCCGACCGAGCGGCAATGGACGAGTACGCCCGTCAGGTCGCGGAGGGCAAGGACGCCGCCGATGCCGCCGGCAAGGACCTCGAGCAGGCGAAGGCGGGTCTCGCAGACGCCAAGGCGGATGCATCCGAGAAGGACGAAGCGTACCAGTCCGCCCTCAAGGCGGCCCAGGACGCCAAGGATGCCCTCGATAAAGCCAAGGCCGATGCCGTAAGCGCCACCCCGGAGGCTATCCGTGCCGCCGAGCAGGCGGTACGCGACGCCCAGGATGCCGTGAGCAGGGCACAGGCCGAACTCGCCAACGCCAACGCGACGCTTGCCGATGCCCAGTCCAAGCTGGTTGCGGCCCAGTCTGCAAAGGATTCCGCCGATACTGTCCTCGCTGCAGCCAGGCAGAACAAGGACGCGGCGGATGCGAAGGCCGCAGCCGCCAGCGCCGCCTACGAGAAGGCGAAAGCCGACCTCGCTGCAGCGGAGGCAGGTGCCAGCGGTCCGGAGTACGATGCGGCGAAACAGAAGGTCGCGGACGCAGAGGCAGTCCTCGCTGCCGCACGAGCGGCACAGTCCCAGTGCGAGTCCGAGCTCGAGCAGGTACAGTCCGCTGCGGCAGCGGCACAGGACGCCCTGAATGATGCCCAGGTGGCCCTCTCCGTAAAGCAGCAGGCCGCGACCGATGCCGAATCCGGTGTGAACGCCGCCCAGTCCGCACTCGATGCCGCGAACGCCGACCTCGATGCGGCCAAGCAGGCGAATGCCGACGCCGTCGCCAAGCTGGATGCCGCGAAGCAGGCTGTCAAGGACGCCGAGTCAGCTAAGGCAGCCGCCGACGTAGAGCTCGCGAACGCCAAGGCCGCAAAGGATACCGCAGACGCCGCCGTGACCGCCGCGCAGCAGAAAGTCGACGAGGCCCAGGCGAAACTCGATTCTGCCGGCGCGCAGCTCAAGCAGGGAGCCATCGGCTTCTTCCGTGCCATGGGTGCCGATTCAGCCATCGAGATCATCCAGAACTGCACATACAAGGACTACACCGAAGTGGGGAACAGCCTCGACGCGACCAGTCTCGACAACATGCTCGCGGCAATCCCGTACATGAAGTCCATCAACGAATATCGCAAGTCCGTCGGTCTCCCTGAGCTCCAAGTCACGTACAAGCTCATTGCGGCGGCGATTGCCAACGCGAACTATTCCGATGTCAAGTTTGGGCATTCCATGCAGTTTGATACGAGCGAAAACCTCGCGTGGAACTATGGAACCGATCCAAAACCGCAGTGGGTGGACCAAGAAAAGGCTTTCTTCGATCAGGCGGTTCAGGAGCTCTATGGCGTCACCGGGCTAATCGGTAAGGATGCCGTAGATTTCTACAAGTCGCATAGCGGGATTGAATCCTATGTCAACCAGCATTTTAAGGTTGCCGGATATCCCGCAACCGTCGGTCACTACCTGCATGTCATCAGCCCTGAAATCGGCTATATGGGCATGGCAGTCTGCAGCAAGGGAACCATGAACGGCTGGCAGACCGACAGCTTCGATACCGCAAACCTGGGCTGGGCAGGCTCCGGTTGGAACATGAACCCCATGTCCGTCGACGAGTACGAGCAGAAGCTGACCTCCTACATCGACGGTCTCAAGAACGCCAAGAGCGCACTCGACGCAGCCAAGGCCGATCTCGCATCCAAGCAGCAGGCAGCCACCGGCGCCGCCACAACCGTCCAGCAGAAGCAGGTCGCAGCGGATTCCGCACAGGCAGACGTCGATGCCGCGAAGCAGGACGTCACCGATGCCCAGCGTGCCGTCGATGCCGCAAAGGCTGATCTCGCATCCAAGCAGCAGGGCGTCACGGATGCCCAGACCGAGCTTGATGCGGCGAAATCGGACCTCGATGCCGCCAACGCGGCAGTCGATACGGCAAAATCGACCGTCCAGCAGAAGCAGGTTGCCTTTGATGCTGCCAACGCAGCCGTAACGACCGTACAGTCTAAGTTGGATGCCGCCAAGGCGGACACCTCTGCCAAGCAGCAGAGCGTTGCCGATGCGAACGCCGATCTCGCGAAGTTCTTCCAGGACGTCGCCGACGCCAAGAAGGCGCTCGATACAGCAAAGAGCGTCCACGACGCGGCGGCAGCCGATCAGGCCGAGAAGGCGACCGTCCTCGCCGCCGCCGAGCAAAAGGCGGACGCCACCGCACGCGCCCTCGCGGATGCCCAGCGTGCCGTCGATGCCGCAAAGGCCGACACCGGCGTTGCCGCCGACAGGCTTACCGGCTCCCAGACTGATCTCGAGGACGCACAGTCGAACCTCGACATCCTCACCGGCCTTGCCGCGAAGCTCGCAGAGGCACAGCAGCGCGAGCAGGATGCAGTAAAGGCCGTCAATGACACCAAGGCCGCCCTCGATGCCGCGAAGGCGGATACCGCCGCCGCCGAGTCCCTGGTCTCCGCCGCCGAACAGGCGAAGGCGCAGGCAGACGCCAAGCTGTCGAAGCTGAACTCCATCGATGCCGGCGCGGCGATCGCTTCCGGCCATGACGCGAACGCGGATGACGCCCTCAACGCGCTTTTCGCCGCAGCAGTCGAGGCACGTGCCAAGGTCGCGCCCGCCAAGGCCATCCTGGACGAGAAGCAGGCCGCGGTGGACGGGCTCCAGCCCGGCTATGATGCGGCACTCACCGCCTACGAGTTGGCGAAGTCCGACCGCATCGCAGCGGAGCAGAAGCTTTCCGATAAGATTGCCCGACAGGAGGCGGAGGAGGCCGCAAAGCAGCAGGCGGCATACACCCCGAAGCACCTCGCCGGCACGGATACCGCCCAGCCCGGCAGCCTCGCCCAGACCGGCGACCGCGCGGGACTCATCGGCGAGACGTTCGCCATCGGCGGTACCGTCCTCGTGGCGGCCGGCGTCTTCCTCGACCGGAAGAAGCGCCGCGAGCAGATGTAAAAGCGAGCCGGGCGTTGGATATCGGCTGGTGTCCAACGCCCGGTTTCATGGACGGGGAGATCGGCGTGAGAACAAGGGCCATTATCGTTGCGCTCCTGGTGTGCCTTTCGGCACCTCAACTTGGATGTGCCAGCGTTGCAAAGCAAGGAAGCGGCTCTACGGAAAGGGCCGCCACAGCGGTAAAGAATAAAGACAAAAAGAAGCCAAGCGAAGAAAAGGCGACGCAAACCTCTGGAGCCAAGACCGAGGAGAAGAAAGAATCCGATGGCAAGGACCAGAAGTCCGATGACTCCAAGAAGGAGGATAACAAGTCTTCCGATTCCTCGAAGTCGGACAACAAGGGCGATTCCTCCCAGTCCAAGCAGAATTCCGGCAATTCGCAGAGTTCCGGCAGCAACAATTCCTCTTCCAACGGCGGCAGCCAGAAGAAGTGGGTTGCCGAGCAAGGCCACTGGGAGACAGATTACAGCCAGGTCTGGGTGCCGAATGTGGTTTATACGCGCCATGAACGTTGGATCTGCAGTGCATGCCACGCGGCATTTGGATCTGCAGCCGAAATGGACGCTCACGCTCACGCTACTTTTGGCGATGCACAGCATCCTAACGGCGGTTCTGCAATCAATGATTCGTATACCACTTCTGAGGACCAGGGACATTATGAACAGAAGGCTACGGGGCAGCATTGGGTCGTCGATGTTGCCGGTCACTGGGAATGATGGACATATGTTCCTCTCCTCTTACATTCGGTAAATGTTTATTTATTTGTGGGCGGCCGGTTCGGCCGCCTTTTTTAGACGGCCGGTCTGGGAGCAAACGATAGGAAAGCAATCAAACGAGAGGCCGTTCCAAAAGAATCCGGCGGTGCCGGATGCTTCGGGCAAAACCTTCCGCAAATCGGTAAGGTCTTCCGTCAACTTGCTCCAGCCCTCGCCCGGAGTCCGCTGCGCGGTAATGCAAACACTCGGCATCCCTCGCATTCGCATCACCGCTCCGCTCTCGCTACAGCGAATTTCTAACACTCAGCATCCTTCGCGTTAAAAATTCGCTTCCGCTCACGGTCTCCGCTGACACTACGACACCGCGAAGCCTTTCGCTCGAAACGAGGCCTCTCATTTCGTGTCTACGCTACGCTCCGCCCAATCGCCGTTCCGGTGATTGCAAGATGACTGTGGGTGGCATTTTTGTGGGCCCATTTGGACCCCAAAAACACCACGCCACAGACCTTGCCTATCGCCTGATGCGGCGATAAGGTTATCGTGAAGTTGAAACTTCGCGATGAAGAATCGCGGCGACGATTCTTCATTTTTGGAACGACGCCAGCCGTTCCTCATCAAGGAAAGCGAATCGCATAGCAGGTTTTGATCGGAGGCCTCTCCGATCGCTGATTCGTTTTCCGAGGAGGAATCATGAGCAGGCACCGCCCACACACCGTCAAGGCGTCTCTTTCAAATGACGAGAAGAAAACCATCGCTGCAATCGCAAAGCGACATGAGATGAGCGAGGCGGAACTCATCCGCTTCGTTTTGTGCAATGCCGACGATCTCGATATCGATTTTGGTTTTTCGGAAATCGCTGGGCAGAAATTCCGAACCGATGACATTCACGTCCGGGTCTCGCCGGAAGAAAAAAAGAAAATCGAAAGCAATGCTGATTCCCTTGGCGTGACCGTGAGCTCGTATGCGCGGCGCGTACTGCTCAAAGGGAATGTCGAGAAAATCGATGTCGATCGGGCGTCGATCGATAAGATTTATCACGAACTTCTGAAGGAAGGAACGAATCTCAATCAGCTGATGTACTTCGTGAACGCCCAGGGGCTTCCCGCGTACAACGAGAAAGCTGTTTTCCGCACACTCGAAAAGGTTTACCAAGTTGGGCGTAAGCTGGACTGTTTTATCGATGAGCTCGAGAAGCGCTATTTCGTTGGTGGTGATGTGAAGTGACGGTTATCAAACAGAAAAGCGTTTCGAGCGATCGCTACGCAAAGAACGTCCGTAAATACATCAACGGAAAAGATGCGCTTGCGCGTGGTGGCTGGAACATCGAATACAGCGATCGCTGGTTTTCGAAAATGGATAGAACCAGAAAGGTTTTCCATCACGACAAGCCGTCGAGAGCCGGAGCCAAAAACGTAATCTTGCTTCATCAGATCCTCGCGTTCCTTCCGGAAGAATGCTCATGCAACGGGGGCAAGATGACCCCCGATGCATGTTTGGCCTACGCGGAGCAATGGCTTGCGAAGCACTATCTGCATCAACAGGTGATTCTCGCGCTGCACGAAGAAAGCGATAAGGCGGGAAAACGCTACGCAGTGCACATGGCGATCAACCGTACCGATTTGTTAACTGGCAAGCGTTGCGAGACGGGCGGGCGGCATGGAAAGTACGAACGCGCCTCATGGGTCCGCGAACTCGATAAGGACTGGAATCTCGCCCAGCTCGAAAAGGGAAAGAAGAATTCGAAGATTCGAGATCGACAGCCGCGCGATATTGAAAAGGAGATTGTCGATCGCGGAGAGTACAGTTATAAAAACAATCTGCGCGAGCTGATCCATATTGCAATCAACGACTACCACCCGAAGAATATGGAGCAGTTCAAAAAATTACTTGCCTCATGGGGCGTAGACCTTTTCATCAAGAACAATCGAGTCTATGCGACAGATCTCGATATCAAGGAGGCCGGCAACCCGAAGTGCACTTTCAACCTGACTCGTCTTGACGGGAGGTTTGCGGTCAAGCAACTTGAGGCGGCCTTCAAAAATAACGTGCTGGAGGCCGAGCGAGCCCTTCCTTATGAGAGGCGTTGCGAGATTTACATTCAACGGCTTAAGAAGGCGTATTCGGCGTGGGTCGAGCAGGCAAAGGCGAGCAAGGGCGTCGCCTACAATCTCTTTCCTAAGTTCATCGCACCGAAGTGCGATGAAGATCTGCTCGAGGATCCGGCGGTTCGTGATGAGCTTCTTGCCCGGCGCGGTTACGCAAGGGAGATTCGCAACCGTTACGCCGGCGCCGTTCCCGATGCTGGCGATGACCGCGTTCGCGCCGCAGGACGAGCCCATGGTGGCAACGACGACATCTCGCCGCAGGTCGATCGTGCGGTCGACCGAGGCGATTACGATCGCGGCGACGCGCCTCGCTAGTTTTGGAAAGCCTATCGTCGGTGCCCTAGCGCGCTGCCATCCAGTGCCGATTCTGCCATACTCGCAATTCGGTGAGGATGAGGAGCGTGAATTGATCGGCGGGGGTCAGCCGCTCTGATAGAATCGTCCTTGCTGTCGGCAGCCCTCGTGCCGGGCAGAGCCCTCCATCCGATGGGAGGTGATGCCCATGACCGATTTCACCGAGCTCGTGAAACTCCTGACCGCTATGGTCTCGCTCCTCACGGCCCTTGTCGGCCTTTCCAAGGCACTCAAGCAGGGTTCGAAGCCCAAAAAGAAAGGCCACCGTCGCTAAGACGATGACCCAACTTCATTAAGCAACGGCTCTGCCCAGCTCTCTACAACTTGGGCTGCCGTCGGCACCATTTTACCCTCCTGACGAGGAATTCGTCCATATTTCAAAAATCAAATCCTGTTCGCGCGTGGGCGTAAACTTATATAGTTGGGCAAATCCGGCAGATTGGAGCTTGAAACATGATGGATATGCACCTCATGTCGCTCATAAAACGTCTCCTGACCTCGAAGGAGAACGTTTTTTAGCGATAAAAGGAGACATAAAAATGATCTGGTTTACCAGCGACACCCACTTCGGGCATGAGAACGTGCTGAAGTTCACCGACCGCCCGTGGGAGACGATTTGGCAGATGAACGACGCCATCGTCGACAACATCAACGGCAAGGTTGCCGTGGACGACGAGCTCTACATCCTGGGGGATTTCTCATTCAAGATGACCGCCCAGGACGCCTACGGGCTGCGCAAGCAGATCGCCTGCAGGCGCATCCACCTCGTCCCGGGAAACCACGACAAGGACTGGACCCAGCCGGCGGTCACGGGCGCCTTCACCGTGGAGCCGCCGATCTGCGTGCTCAAGATCGACGGGCAGAAGATCGTCTTGAGCCATTACCCCATGGCCGACTGGCAGGGCATGAACCATGGATCGTGGCACCTCCACGGGCACATCCACAGCAGCGGCGGCGCGTACAACGAGTTCAACCGCAAGCAGGGCCTTCTGCGCTACGACGTCGGTTGCGATGCCAACGGGCACTCCCCGGTGAGCCTCGATGAGCTGAGGGAATGGTTCGCCGGAGTCGACGAGCCGTGCGGCCGGGTGAAATGGCCCTGGTGGGTCAACGAGACCGGCGACAGGCAGGTCGAGCGCGAGCTGGCGGCGTACAAGAGGGAAGAGGTGATTCGATGACGGTCTATGTGACGGGCGACATCCACGGTGGACTCGACATGCAAAAGCTCCGCGACTGGGAGCTTGGCGACAGTCTTACCAGCGACGACTGTCTCATCGTTGCCGGTGACTTTGGCTTTCCGTGGGACTTTTCTGCCGAGGAATGCGCCGACATCGCTTGGCTGGAGTCGCGCCCCTACACGGTACTGTTCGTCGACGGCAACCACGAGCGCTTCGATCACTGGGAGGAGCGCCCCATGGAGCCGTGGCATGGCGGGCTGACGCAGCGCCTGTCGGACACCTCGCCCATTCGGCGCCTGACGCGCGGCGAGGTCTTTGAGCTCGACGGTTCGACAATCTTCACCATGGGCGGTGCCACGAGCGTGGACAGGGAATACCGCGTGCCGTATTCCAGTTGGTGGCCTCAGGAGCTCCCGGATGAGTGCGAATTCGATGCCGCGCGGGCAAAGCTCGACGAGGTCGGCTGGAAGGTCGACTGCGTCATCACCCATACCTGCGCCACGCGTATGCTCTCGCCGACGCTCTACCCGGACCCAGGCTGGGAACGCCCTGATGTGGACCGGCTGACCGGATTCCTCGATGAGCTCGAGGACCGCCTGGACTATAAGCACTGGTATTACGGCCATTTTCACCGAGACGGCAACCCGGACGAACGGCACACGGTGCTGTATGACCGAATCGTGAGACTTGGGGACAAACTCCTGCCGTGGGGTGCGTACTGATGACGGTCTATGTGACAGGCGACGTGCACGGCAGGGCCGAGTACGGGGCCAGCCGGTTTGCATTCAAAAATTGGCCGCTGGGCCGGACCCTGACGCGCGATGACGCGGTGATCGTGGCCGGCGACTTCGGCTTTGTCTGGGACGACTCGAATGCTGAGAGGTATTGGCTCGATTGGTTCGAGTCCAAACCATGGACCACGTGTTTCGTCGACGGAAACCATGAGAACCATCACGCCTTGGCCAATCTGCCGGTACGGGAGTGGAACGATGGGCTCGTCCATGAGGTGCGACCGCACGTGCTGCACCTGATGCGCGGAGAGGTGTTCGATATCGACGGGTTCACAGTCCTTGCCATGGGCGGCGCCGCGAGCAACGACAGGCAGTATCGCAAGGAGGGGAGGAGCTGGTGGCCCGAGGAGATGCCGAGCGAGGAAGAGATGGACCACTGCCGCGCCTCGCTCAACCGCGTAGGCTGGAGGGTCGACTACGTGGTGAGTCACGAGGCTCCTGCTGCCCTGGCTAGAGAGCTGTGCCGCGAGCGCGGACGTGAGTGCGGCGGGGATACGCTGCAAACTTTCCTGGGCGAGCTCGACGGGCGGCTCGACTATCGCATCTGGCTCTTCGGGCATTACCACGGCGACGAATGGCGCGACGACAGGCATCGCCTGGTCTATCGAGACATCGTGCCGATCGAAAGTGCTGCGCCCGGTTCTCAGTTCTAGAAACCCCCTAGAAATGCTCTAGAGGGTTTCTAGAAAATTAGATGCTATGCGACCTACTCATCCTTCATCTGGGTCATGGCCTCGACCTTGGCCTCGGCCGCGGCTGCCCGCTGCTCGGAGGCGGCGAGGCGGTCCTTGAGGGCGGCTACCGCGGCCATCAGGTCGTGCTGGGCCAGGAGCGCATCGCTCAGCTCGGCTTGGGCTTTCAACGCGGCGTCACGCTCGACGCGCAGGCGCTCGATCTCATCGGCCATGGCTTCAGCCTCGGCGCGGAGCTGAACGACCTGCCTGTCGAGCTCCTTAGCACGGGAGAAGTACCTGACGCTTGCGGCGTGGAGCTCGTTGTTCTCGAGCTCGAGGCTCGCGGTATCGAGCTCGAACTTCTCCTCTATAAAGGCAATCCGCTCATTGCAGTCGGCCTCAAGTCTTTCGTTCCGATCCGTCGCCTCGACGAGCTTGCGGCTGAATTCATCCACCTGGGCCATGAGCAGTGCGTTCTCGGTCATGAGGTTGCCCGTCTCGCGCAGCAGCTTCTCCCGCCATGTCGCCTCGATCCGCTCGGCGGCCTCATCGAGGACGGACTTCACGCCGGGCGTCTCGCTGATTTTTCTCTCGTTTGGGTTGTCTGTCATCGTGCGGCACTCCAATCAACAATGGGCATGGCTCCGCCATGCCGTACGGCTGGGAACAAATACGCGGCCGCTGTTGAGTTGTGTTTGTCCTGCGCTTGGTGAGTTCTAAAAGCGTCTCAAGTCATGCGTTCACGCAGGTTTTCGATTGGAGAAATACCGCACGCTTTCATGGTATCACTTGCCTTAAAGACCATGAATGGACGGCCATATCGATTCGTTGAAAATGGCACCTACCTTGATTATCGACTTTATCCGAACACCTCCCACATTCATCCGTACATGCACGGATGAATGTGGGAACCCGATACCCTGAGGGCCGGATCGGCCGGCCCCGGGAGATCGGAGGACGGCATGTCCGGAAAGAAGAAAAGGGGCTCCGCAAGGGCGGTCCCGAGGGCCTACGGAAGGCTCACGAGGCACGAGCGGGACACGGTCCAGAGGATGCTGGAGCGCGGGGCGTCATGCAGGGAGATCGCGAGGGAGCTGGGCAGGTCGCCCTCGACTGTGAGCGCCGAGGTGGCGTCGCACAGGTTCGTGACGGCGCCGAAGGCCAGGCGCGGCGAGCGCGTGGACGCCGCCGCCGACCT
>ERZ773142.531-NODE-531-length-32111-cov-6.40607_pt1 | contig 32111 bp, 37 predicted proteins | sample MGYA00580853_ERZ773142 | MGnify/ENA primary metagenome ERZ773142 (study PRJEB29015, sample SAMEA2737862) | human gut metagenome | biome: human gut; feature: human-associated habitat; material: faeces | place: China | collected 2012 ... | reverse complement strand
TCATTTTCAATATGACAATATTACAAAAGAAATACCATTTGGATTTTATAATTATACAACGTTATTAAGTGAACGACTATTTTGTACAATAATGATTAAAACAACGGAAACATATAATTTTGATGTGTGTATCAATTATTTAAATAAAGTTTATGAGGAATTGTGTGACTTAGTAGAAACACTAAATTAAGTATTGCTAAATATTATTACCTTTTTGCCTTGGAATAATTTTGATAATTATCTTATATTTTAGATGTAAAAATAAGAAAGGGGTAATTCAGTATGGAAGTTAAAGAAAAGAACAAAAAAGAAAGAGTTATTTTATTTGTGAAAAATCACAAAAGTGAAATTATAACATCAGGAATTGCAGTTGTAGCAATTTGTGGTTATTTCATTGAAAAGAATAACGTTGCAAATCTAAAATTGATAAATGCGCAATTAATGAATGATAACACTAAAGCTTTAAAGAAAATTTCAAATTTAAAAGGAGAAAACCAATTCTTAAAGACATTGTGTGAAGTAAAAGATAAGTTTTTTGATAAAGCTATTTCTGAAAGTATGCGACATGGAGGAAGCTTTGGTGCTCAACAAATGGCTTTCAAAAGATGGGAAACTGTTGTTAATTAAAAAATTGTAATCTTTAAAGGAGAAACATATGACAAAAGCAGAAGTAAAAAATATTTATGAAGAAAGTAAAAGAGGCAGGAGATAAAGTGTTAGATGAAGAAACTGCTTATATAATATATAAAAATGTTCCATTAGATTTAGCAATCTCATCTAGATTGGAAGAAATAGAAGCATTTAAAGAAGAAAATATTCAAAAATGGCTTGATGAAGGTAATTATGAACCTTTATAAAAGAAAGGATGGAATTTAAATTATGACAAGAGAAGAAGCAAGTATTTTGTGGAAGAAATGGGAAGGTTAAAAGATGAGTGGGAGATTGAAATGGCTTTAAGAATGTATAGGGAATATAGTCTACAAGAAGCATTGTATGAAAGGAAAAGAGAAGTTAAAATGCAAAAGTAAATCCTTGAAAAAGTGCTAAAAATGATGGAGTAGCATAATTTAAATATTGGTGTACAAATACATTATAAATTAGAAAACAAGTGACATTATATAAAAAGGTAGGGATGTAATTAATTCTTGCCTTTTATGATTTTTAGAGTTGGCTATCTAGAAAAATTATTGTTTAAAGAAGCTGATAGGAGTTATATAATTATTTTTGAATATAGAGGTGGATACAAATGGATTATTATAAACGTGCAAACGAATTGAAAGAAAATACTATTGAAATACGAAGATATCTTCATAAAAATGCAGAAGTGGGATTAGATTTACCAAATACTGTTGAATATGTAATGAAACAATTGAAAAAATATGGAATTTAACCACAACTATGTGGGCATGTAGTAACTGCAACAATTGATAAGGGATAACCTGTTATTTTATTGAAGGCAGATATGGACGCTTTGCCGATTACTGAGTTAAGTGGAGAAGAGTTTGCTTGCACTACATGAAATATGCATACTTGTGTGCATGATATCCATATAGACATGGCTTATCATATGATGATAGGGAAAAATCAAGTGGGTACTTATATGTATAATGCAGGGGGCATTATGATGAACTCTGTTGATGAATTTAAAATAATAATTCATGGAAAAGGAACACATGGAGCCTATCCTCATCAAGGAATAGATCCTATAAATATCGGTGTACATATTCATCTCGCTCTACAAGAACTTATTGCAAGAGAAGCAAATCCTCAAGATATATGCACACTTACAATAGGTAAGTTTAATGCTGGTAGTGCAGCTAATATCATACCTGAAAGTGCTATTTTACAAGGAACACTTCGAACAAATAATGTTTCTACAAGAGAAAATTTATTAAGTCGTATGAAGGAAGTATGCCATAAAATTGCAGAAACCTATCGTGGAACAGTTGAAATTGAAATGGTTTCTACAGTACCACCACTTATGTGTGATCCACAGTTAACTTTAGAAATGGTTGAATATATGTCACAAGTAGGAATTGAAGGATTAAAAGAAATTCCTAATAGTACAGTAACGGCATCAGAAGATTTTGCTATTATTGCTGAAAAAATACCGACAACTTATATGATTTTAACGGCTGGATTTATGGATGAACGTGGCAATTTCCTTTACACCATCCTAAAGCACAGTTTGACGAAAATGTATGTGTAATTGGTGCGATATGTTTTTCATATTGTGCAAGTCATTGGATAGAAAATCATAAAAATAGGACTTGATAACTTTTAGAAAATATATGTAAAAGATGTGGACTTGTGCATTAGGGGACTAATGTGCTATACTTTACTTGCAAGTCGGAGAACAATTGCATCAAAACGAAAAGGTAAGGATTGGTGGATCCTTACCTTTTCTAATTTTTAGAGTGGTCTAACACTAGGCTAGTTATCGCTTAAATCTTTTGTCTAACCATTTGCATATGTAATAAACTAACACACCTGCCACGACAGATACTACTAAGTCGGAAAACAATTAACATCACCTCCTTTCAGGGAGGACGATAACAAAACAATTATATCAAATTATGTTGAAAAAGTATGGTTGAACAGTAAAGTAAATTGATAAAAATAGTATTTTATAAACTTTTAATTAATGCTTTTTTTTATGCCTTTTTATTTATTGATTACTTTACAAATTTGCTAATGTTGTATGTCATATTAGCAAGAATGTAAAGCTTAAATCTATCTTGACATGAACTTGGCTTTAGTGGTTACAATGTATATAGGTTAATTTAGGGAGGAAAAAGAAATGGAATATAGTAAAATTGATAAACTTGGTGTTAATCCATCACTATTAGGTTTTGGATGCATGCGTTTTCCTAAAAAAGAAGATGGGACAATTGATGAAGTAGAAGCAGAAAGAATGTTAGATCATGCTATTGAAAGTGGTGTGACTTATATTGATACAGCTTATCCTTATCATGATGGCGAAAGTGAACCATTTGTAGGTAGAGTTTTAAAGAAATATAAAAGAGAAGATTTTTATCTTGCGACAAAGTTACCAATGTTTAAAATTGATTCATTGGAACAAGCAAAAGAAATCTTTGAAGAACAAATAAAAAGACTTGATGTCGATTATGTTGATTTCTATTTATTACATGCTTTAAATAAAGATACATGGAAAAAAGTTATTGATTTAAATATCATTCCTTATTGTGAAGAATTAAAGAAACAAGGAAGAATTAAAAACTTTGGTTTTTCATTCCATGATGATTATGAAGTATTTGAAGAAATCATTAATTATCGTGATTGGGATTTCTGTCAAATTCAATTAAATTACATTGATACAGATATCCAAGCAGGAATGAAAGGATACAAACTTACAGAAGAAAAGAATGTACCATTAGTTATTATGGAACCTATTAAAGGCGGAGCTCTTGCTAGCCTTTCAGATGATATTGAAAAAGTCTTTACTGACTATAATCAAAATGTTAGCATTTCAAGTTGGGCTTTACGTTTTGTGGCTTCACTTCCAAATGTTAAAGTTGTTTTAAGTGGTATGTCAACTTATGCTCAAGTAGAAGATAACTTAGCTACTTTTAAAGATTTTAAACCATTAGATCAAGATGAAGAAAAACTTGTAGAAAAAGTAGCTAATATGATTAAAGCAAAAACTAAAAATGGATGTACAGGATGTCGTTATTGTATGCCTTGTCCATTTGGAATTGATATTCCAGGTAACTTCAAGTTATGGAATGAATATGGTATGTTAGGTCTTAAAGATACAGCTAAAAGACGTTATACAAATCTAGGAGATGCACAAGCTGAATTCTGTAAGAAATGTGGTAAATGTGAAAAACTTTGTCCACAATCTATTAAAATCAGAGAAGATTTACAACGTGTCGTTCAAGATATTAAGAACTTATAAGAGAATGACGTTATGTCATTCTTTTTTTTGTATTATGTTTTAGTAAAATAAATAGTGATATGTATGGTATGATGTATTTATAGATAAAAGTGAAACAGGATATACGAGGAGACAACTTATGAAGATAAAATATATGGGGAAATTAGATCCAGAAACTAATCCACTTCCAACAAATAAGCTTAAAGAAGGGGCTATTCGATTTAATGAGCCAACGGATAGAAAAAAACAGAATATACAAACAAGTATTGTTACTTTTATTATTATATGTATTATGTTTGTACCAGAATATTTAAATGTTCTTTTTAGAGATGTTGATTCTATGGATTTATCAAATCTTTTTAGCTATTTTATACTCGCAAATATTTTATTAGTTCTTTCAAAACTATGTCAGTTTTATTTCTATAAAGAAATTTATATGTTTAAAATACCACGTGTTGGTTTTGCAGGAGTATATACAACAGAGTTTACAAAGAAAAAATATATAGCTATCAATCTTATTCCTGATATTTTATTTGGTTTAGTTCCTTATTATATTTCATTAACAAAATGTAAGTTTTTTTTAGGAATGGCCGCTATGTTTGTTGTTGCAAATTCAGCAGTAGATTTCATGAATGTATATCATGCATTTGTAGAAATGCCACCGGGTTCAAAAACATTCTTATATCAGTTCAATAATTATTGGTATTTACCAAAAAAAGATAATAATAACTAGGGCGAGGGAAACAGTATGATACTGTTTCTTTTTTATATGAAATATGATGGAATAGAGTTGAATCTTTAAGATATCATAATATAAAATTAAATTATTAAAGAACTTACACAAAGATTACAAATGAAGAAAGTATATTAAAGATGAAGGGAGGTATTGTTATGAAGATACTACTTGCTGAAGATCATGATAATTTAAGAGAAATAATAGAAGATTATTTGGTTGTTCATGGGTATGTTGTGGAAAGTTTTGATAATGGAGAAGATGCTTACTATAGCTTTTTAACTGAAAGTTATGATCTTGTTTTATTGGATGTGATGATGCCTAAGATGGATGGTTTTACATTATGTAAAAAGATACGTGAAAAAGAAGAAATACCAATTCTTTTTATTACGGCTAAGGTACAAGAAGTTGATCAGTTAAAAGGATATGAATTAGGTTGTGATGATTATATTATTAAACCTTTTTCATTACCGGTATTACTTGCTAAATGTAAAGCTATTACAAATAGAAAACATTATCAATTTTTAGAAAGAGGAGTTTTAAAATTAAATACAAGAGAAAAACAAGCTTATCTAAATAATAAGAATTTAAATTTAAAAATAATAGATTATAAAATATTAGAATATTTTATAAAAAATCCCAATATGATCTTATCTAGAGAACAAATCTTATTGAAAGTATGGGGATTTGATTATACGGGACAAGAAAGAAGTGTTGATACACATATTAAAATATTAAGAAAAGCCTTGGGACCTTATCAAAAGGGAATAAAGACAGTGATTAAACAAGGTTATTGTTTTGAAACGAAGGTGTTTGAAAATGGTTGATGTTTTAAGAGCGCTAAGTATTGTTTTATTATTAGGCATGTTTTATCTTGCCTTTAAAAATAAGAAACTTAAAAGATTTCTATTAATTGAAAGTGTTTTAATTATTGTTTTTATTATAGGTAGGCAGATGTATACGAGTAATCTTAATACAATGGATACTGTTATGTGGTCACTAGCAAGTGATGTTACGAATCAAATGATAACACAAAGTGATAAAAACATTGAAAATAATATGCATGATGTACTATCTACTATTTATGATGGTAATGGTTTTGATATTAAACAAAATATAGCTTTTGAATATAAAGTAAAAAATAAATATGAATTTAGTAATAAAAACTTTATTATCTTTTTTAAAGATAGTACAAATGATAAGTATACTCTTTTTAATCTAGAAAAATCTTTTAATAAAAAAGAAATAAATAATTTATTAGACTTTTATAATCAAAATCAAGATGGTTGTACTATAAAAAAGATGAGTTTTCATTCAAAAGATAATCAATACATCATAGATCAAATTGTCTTTTATGATGAAAATAGTCATATGACTTATAAACTTGGTAACTCACAAGGAACAATGAATTATTATTCATGGTATAAATATAAAAATAAAAAAGCAAGTAATCAAAATAGACTTGGTGATTTTGAATTAATGTTTTTTAATTCAAAACAAACACTAGAAAAGAATCCAAAAGAAAAAGATATTAAAGTAGAACAAGAAACATGTGATATTTCTTCTGATAAGTCAAAGATATATGTTCATTATGTAAATAAAGAAAATAATATAAAACTTAATATGTTTATTGATACATCCAATATTGTTTTAGATAGTTTAAAAGATAGATTTATTTTAATGTTTAGTTTTGTACAAATTATTCTAGCATGTATTTATTTTATATATACGTATCTTGAAAATGAAAGAGAAGAATTAAATAAAACAAGAAACTTATTTATTAATGCAATGGCTCATGAAATGAAAACGCCTAATGCAGTTATTTTAAATAGTTCAGAAATGTTGATAGAGAATGTTAATCCTGAAAAACAACATAAATACTTAAAAATGATAGAAGATGAATCTAAGCATATGAATAATCTTTTAAATCAAATGTTGATATATACAAGAACGACAAATTCTTATCAATTACATAAACAAAATCATAATCTTTCGACAATGTTTGAAGAAGTATTAAAACATTATGATTTAGAATCAAAAATCATTACAATTGATATTGATTCTAAAATCAATATTTCATGTGATCAACAATTGATGATGATTGTCTTTGACAATCTTATCAACAATGCTTTTAAATATGCAAATCAAAAAATAAGTATTGTTTATAAACAAGAAAAAATAATTATAAGTAACGATGGATCAAAAATAGAAAATAAAGATATTAATCATATATTTGAACCTCTCTATAAAGCAGATGTATCCAGAAATGATACCAATTCTACAGGAATGGGATTAGCGATTGTTAGAAATATTTTAGATTTACACAACTATACTTGTAAAGTTGTACAGGATGAAGAAGTTCATTTTATCATAGAAATGAATAGGTAATGAAAAGTTTATGTAGAAATACATAGACTTTTTGTTACCTTTTTTCTATATAAAACGTATTATAAGTGAAAGAGCTCTTGAGGAGGCAGTTATGAAGATAGATACAGAACAAGTGATTGAAACATATAAAGATCGTATTTTTGCGATAGGATTAACGATGTTAAAAAATCCTGATGATGCTGAGGATGTTGTTCAAGAAACTTTTCTTAAATATCATACATATAAAAAAGGTTTTGAATCAAAGGAACATATAGAATCGTGGTTATATAAAGTAGCAATTAATAAAGCTAAAGATATTCAAAGAAAGTTTTGGAGAAGAAAACAAGTATCTATAGAAGATTATATGGCAACGATTCCATTTGATAGACCACAGGATGAAGAATTATTTCAAGCAGTGATGGCTTTGCCATCAAAGTATAGTATTGTGATTCACTTATATTATTATGAAGATTATTCAATTAAAGAAATTGCTCAACAATTAAAACTCAATGAAGGGAATGTTAAAGTAAGACTTTCTAGAGCAAGACAAATATTAAAAGAACAACTTAAGGAGAACTGGAACAATGAAGAATAAAGAAGCCTATAAACAAGCATTTAAACATGTACATTATCAAAAAGAAATTAATTTAAATCAAAGAAAAATTCCAAAACCTTTACTTACTCTTGCAACATCATTAATTGTTTTATTATCTACATTTACTGTTGCCTATGCCTTTGATGTAGGGGGTATACAAAGTAAATTAGAAGTCTGGTTCCATGGTGAAAAAAGAAATGTTCAATATGAAAAAGTAGGTGATGATACTTATCATCTTTATACAACAGATGAAAATGGCAATGTAATTGATATAGGAATAGATTCAGGGACGAAATGGACACCTACAGGGATGAAACCTATGACGGGAGATGAACTTGTTGAAAGTTTAAATGATGAATTTGGTATCTTTTATGATGAAAAAGAAGATAAATATTTATTCTATTATCAAGATAATATTGTAGATGTAACGCATATGTTTGATAAAGAAAAGAACTGTTATTTAGTAATCAATAATGGTCAAAAGGATATCTATTTTGTAATGAGTTATAAAACTAAAATAGATGAAGATAATGCAATTTCTTTATTAGATGATGAAAATAGAGAAGTTTATCATGGCGTAAAAGTAAAAGATATTAAAGATAAATTTGTAAGAATTAAATAAGATGGAGGATTTTCCTCCATTTTTTATAACCATTGAAATAGGTAAACTGGATAATTTAATAAGATAGATATTAGTATTATAAATAAATTAAAAATATTAATTTTATTATTTTGATGTTGTGGTATAATGATTTAAAGGAGTGATCATTATGGAATTACTATTTGTATTTGCATTGCTGCTCATTATTCTTTATTACTTTTATAAGAAAAAACCTAAAAATCATTATCCTGTCATTCAATATCAAGATCATAAAAAACATGTATTAAATTATAAAAAAATACAAACAATGAATACACCTATTAAAGATTTACAATATGTTTATTATTTATTATCATTAATTGATGAATTACCACAAGATAAATCAATCCTTATCTATTTATTATTAAAAAAATGGAATGAACAAAAAGATATTTCTTTAGAAGAAAAAGACTATGAACTAAGTATTCATTTTCTTAAAACATATACAAATAATAGAGCAGAAGATCAATTATTCCAAATGTTATATGCTATTTCTATTGATCAAATTGTTGATGATAAAACACTACGTATTTGGGTAGAAAATGATTTTGAAAAAATAATAAAATGGGAAAATGATTACTTAAAAGACATGAAAAATAAATTAAGACAAGAACATCATTTTGTAGATGATTGTTATAGTTTAGATATTTATGAAGATTTAAAGAGATTATTAGGTTATGAAAAGTATTTAGATGGTTATAAAGAAATTGAAACAGAAGAAGAAATGAAGTATGCATTGTTATTTGGATTAAAGGAATGTCCTTATCCAATGTATTCGTGTTTTGTTATGCAAAATATCGAAGCTGACTATGGTGTATCGAGAGGATCAGGATTATACTGATCCTATTTCTTTCATATAGCCTGCAGTAATAATACCAGCAGGTAATGCTACGATAGCAATTCCCATGAAAGAAGAAACCATGGTAATCATTCTACCTAATGTTGTTATTGGATAGATGTCTCCATACCCTACAGTAGTAAGAGAAATCGTTGCCCAATAGATAGCATCAAAGAAAGTATGGAAGCTATCAGGTTCAACGTTGAAAATAACTAAAGCACAGACAATAATATAGCCTATTGCTAGATAAAGAACAGTAATTAAGGCATCTTTTGAATTCTTTCCAACCTGTATAATAATTTGAATATTTTTAGAATAACGAAAACTTTTAAATATACGTAGTACTCTAAATGTTCGAATAAGACGAATTGTTTTTAATGCTTTGAATCCTTTATTTAAAAGGCTGATAGATGGTAGGATTGAAAGTAAATCAATAATAGCTATAAATGAAAATGGATATTTTAGATATGAGATTATATCATTATTATGGTATTTTAAGTTTGCAGTCAACCATCTTAGAAAATAATCTATAATAAAAATAAAGACAGAGATAGAATCAATCATATTAAATAAATGAGATTCATTTTTAAAAGCAAGTGGAATAATGCTTATAAATATGATAAACATCATCACTAAATCATATACATGACTTGCTTTATAGTCTTCTTTAGAAACTTCTATTATTTCGTAAATACGTTTTTTCATGTTATCACCCTCATTAAAGATATCATAGGTAGAATTAATTTCATATTATGAAATTAATGTGGAAGAGATATTTGATTAGATACAATAATAAATAAAGGAGGATCTTTATGTATAAAATTATAGCGTGTGATTTAGATGAAACTTTATTAAGTGATGATCGTTCAATTTCTAAAGAAAATATCGAAGCAATTCAAAAAGCCAAAGAATTAGGTGTTAAGTTTGTTCCTGCTACAGGAAGAGGATACAATACGGTTGATGGAACTTTAAAAGAATTAGGTCTTTATGATTTAGAAAATGAATATGTGATTTCTTATAATGGCGGAGCCATTAGCGAAAATAAAGGAAGTAAACTGCTTCATTTTGAAGGGATTACCTTTGAAAAAGCAAGTGAGCTTTATAAACGAGGTTTAAACTATGATGTATGTATTCATGTTTACACAAAAGATATGGTTTATGCTTATAAGTTTGTTCAAGAAGAAATTGACTATTTAGCGGGAAGAATGGAAGTTAAAGAAATCTTTGATGATCATATTGATTTTTTAAAGGGACAAGAAATTGTTAAAGTGTTGTATATGAATACAGATTATGGTTATTTGAAAAAGATTGAAGATGATTTAAAGGATATTACAGGGGATTTGGATGTCAGTTATTCATCTAATCGTTATATTGAATTTAATCATCAAGGTGTTAATAAAGGACAAGGTTTAAAGAAACTTGCGGATATCTTAGGTGTAGATATTAAAGAGACGATTGCTATTGGTGATAACTTTAATGATTTATCAATGATTAAAGTTGCAGGACTTGGTGTTGGGGTACAAAACACCGTTGAAGATATGAAGAAAGAATGTGATGTGATTACCAAGGCGACAAATAATGAAAATGCTGTGGCGGAAGTAATTAGTAAATATATTTTAGGCACAAATTAAAGTTTGTGCTTTTTTAATAGTGATCTATTTTGTATAATTGAATAAATACGAAAAGAGGAAGAGTATGAGTTCATTTTTTACAGATACAATATTAGAAAGAGGAAAAAAATATTTTGAACAAAACAGAGTTTTTTCCGTTAATCAAAAAGGTGATCAAACTTATACAGGGATTGTTTTAGGAAGTGAAGCTTATCATACAAAAATTATAGTAGATGATACAAATCAAGTTATTGATGCAATATGTGATTGCCCCTATGCTAATGAAGGTCATCATTGTAAACATGAGGCAGCACTTTATTTTGCGATTGAAGAAAGACTTCCTAAGGATGAACAACAATATATCGATATTAATGCTTTATTAAAAAGAGTTCGTGCAAGATCACGTAGTAGTTATATGTTAAAACGTGAATTTAATGAAGAATTTAAGAAATATTTAAAGAATATTATTCAATTAAATAAGCAAGGAAATTTTCATATTTCTAATTATCAACAAGTTATTGAAGAATTTTTAAGTTCTAATTATCCAAAAGATTATCGCCATGAAATACTTAATATTATGTTTCAAGGATACTGTAAGTTGCTTACTAATGAACATAATAAAGAATTAACAGTGCAATGGCTTAAAGAAAATATGAAATATCAAAGATATGAAAATGCATTTAGTCATATTATGTCTGTAGTTTATTTATTAGATATTGAAGATCAAATAGCTATTATTAAAGAAATGCTTTTAAATAAAAGAAATCCAGCTTTATTAAATACATATTTTAAAATAATTAATGATCATCATTTGGATATAAAAAAATACTTAGATGAGATCCAAATTTATAATAACAATGAAGATTATATTATGGAAATGATACGCTATTATATGAATAATCAACAAATAGGACATGCTAAGCAATACTATAAAGAACATATACAAAATATTAGAACAAAAGAAACAAAAGTAAAATTAGAATCATTACTCAATCCAGAAAATGAAGATGCGTATTTAAATTATTTATGTTCAAAATTAAGCTATTATAATTGTTCAGAAGTTCCTATTTATTATGATGATTTAAAAGAGTTTTATGGAAATAAATTTGAAAATTACTTGATTGATTTTATAAATAAAGTAGATGATTATTATAGTGATTATGAATTAGCGATAATGTTTAAACGAAAACAAGAAGCAAAATATGCTATTTATATCTTACTACAAAAACCAAATATGAATTTTTTTGATCCACTAAAAGGAATGATAAAAGAATACAGTTTAGAAATGTATTTAATGGTATATGTTGAATGCTTAAAAGATTATATAAATCAAGGAATAAGAAATTATTATTTAAGAGATTATATTTATGACTTATTTCATGAGTTAGATGAAATGTCTAAACTAGAGTTAGTAGATATGTTGAAAAAAGAATATCCAAGAAGAAAGAAACTACATGAAATGTTAGATGCATGTTTAAAGGAAGGTGATGAAATTGAAATTCAATATTAATTCAAATGTTGTAAAAAGTAAAAATAACTTAGAAATTGCTAGAAAATATCATCACTATGATAATGTAGAAAGCATACATGTTACAGCTAATGAAGATGTTTATCATATAGATGCTGTCGTTTCGGTATTTAATCATCCTCAAAAATGTTCATTAGATATTAAAGATAATCAAGTTATTTCTTATGAATGTTCATGTCCATTTAATGATCAAGATTCAATGTGTGGTCATTTAGGTGCAGTAATTTTAAAACTTAATGAATTAGAAATCAATGAACTCCCTTTTGATTATCAAAGTGATAAATTACAAAAAATCAAAGAAATAGAAAAAGAAAATCAAAGACAAAGAAGAAAAGCACAATTAAGACAAATGGCTTCTATGTCTACAAAGCTTATTGATTTTAATAAAAGCCAATATCAAACAGACTTACGCCTTTCAATTAATCAAGAAAAATATGATTTAACACCGAATGTTTATCTAAATGGAGATGAAATAGTACTCGAGTATAAAATTGGAAATGAAAAGAAATATGTATTAAAAAATATTGCTGATTTTATAGATAGAATTCAAAATCAAGAAAATTATAAATATGGAAAAGCTTTAGAATTTGTCCACAGTGAAAAAAGCTTTACAGATGATGCTTTAAAACAAATTGATTTAATGAAAAAAGCACTGATCATTCGTCATCATGATATGGAAGAATATCCTTACTATTATGAACCTATTAAAAGAAGTATAACAATAGATTCTCGTTTATTTGATGAATTTTATGATGCGAATAAAGAAATCTTTTCTTTAGGTGAAATGGAATGTAATTTACGTTTATATATCCAAAAAGAAGATGAGTATTATATTGTAAGGGTAACTGTAGTAGACCCAATTTATATTGGGGATAAACATGGTTATTGTTATGGAATGAATAATGGTGAGTTTTATATGAATCGTATGACTTTTGATGAGGAAGGAAATGTTTGTCGCTTTTTAAGCAGTATTTTAGATAATGAGGGACAGTTGATTATTTTAGAGGAACAATATCAAGACTTCTATAAATATGTTTTATTACCAATTCTTTCTTATTTTGAAGTGTTTGATGAAACCCAAAATGATATGCCTACATATGATGAAATAAAAATCTATGGAGATATTGATGATAATCAAATGATTTATTTTCAACCAGTTTATGTTGATGAAAATCAAAATCGTGTTTATGGCTTTAATGATAATATTATTACAACTTATCAACAAGATATTGTTGAAAAATATATTGAACAATATGCTTCTTCTATAGATGAAAATAAGCATCGTGCTTATTTTGATATGAATAGCCAAACAACTTATGAATTCATCTTTGAAGGATTAGATTATTTAAAACAATATGGAGATGTTTATGTATCAGAAGCATTAAAAAGAGTAGGTAAGAAGATTTCTTATAACTTACATGTTGGAGTTAGTGTTGAAAACAATCTTTTAAAATTTGATATTTCATCACATGAAATACCGAAGAAAGAATTACAAGATGTCTTAAATCAATATCGTCGTAAAAAGAAATTCTATCGTTTAAAAAATGGCGAACTGCTTTATTTAGATTCACCTGATTTAGAAGAATTAAGTGAATTTATGGATGCTTATCATGTTGATGTTAAAGATATTGATAATGGTGAGTTTTCAATGAATAAACAAAGAATGCTCGCAATTGATGAAGAAAATGATTTTGAATATGTAGAACTTGATCGTGAAGAATCCTTTGTAGAAACACTAGATAGATTTAAATCAGCAACTCAAAAAGAATATCCACTTTCTAAAGATTATGAAAATACTTTAAGAGATTATCAAAAAGAAGGTTATGTGTGGCTTCATACTTTAAAAGATTATGGATTTAATGGGATTTTGGCAGATGATATGGGGTTAGGTAAAACATTACAAATTATCACTTTATTAGATTCATTAGAAACTAATAGACCGAGTCTTGTTGTATGCCCATCTTCACTTATTTATAACTGGGAAGATGAAGTGCATAAGTTTTCTAAACAGTTACCAATCACATGTATTACAGGTAATGGTGCTTTAAGAAAAGAATTAATAAAAGAGATTAAACAAGGTTTATATGTAACATCTTATGATTATATAAGAAGAGATTTTGAATTGTATCAAGATATTGAATTTGAATATGTGATTTTAGATGAAGCTCAATATATTAAAAATCAAAAGACAAAGAATGCACAATCGGTTAAAACTTTAAAAACAAGACATAAACTTGCTTTAACAGGAACACCAATTGAAAATAGTTTAGCAGAATTATGGTCTATTTTTGATTTCTTAATGCCACAATACTTATTCAATTACCATTATTTCCAAAAACAGTATGAATCAAGTATTGTTAAAAATAATGACGAAGAAAAAACAAAACAGCTTAAAAAACTAGTAACACCATTTATCTTAAGAAGAAATAAAAAAGAAGTATTAAAAGAATTACCAGATAAAATAGAACAAAATATGATTCTTCCATTTAGTGATGAAGAAGAAAAAATCTATGTTGCCAATCTTGCTAAAGTCAATGAAGAACTTCAACAACTTTATGACATAGAAGGTTCAGATAAGATGCAAATTTTAAAAATGCTTACAAGACTAAGACAATTATGTCTAGAACCACGTCTTGTTTATGATAATATCGATCAACCATCATCGAAGCTTAAAGCCTGTATGGAACTTATTAAAACAATGCAAGAAAATAAACAAAAAGTACTTCTCTTTTCTTCATTTACTTCCGCTTTGGATTTAATTGCTGAGGAATGTCAAAAAGCTGGTATTACATATTACATGCTTACAGGAAGTACAAATAAGGAAGAAAGAAGAGAACTTGTTTCAAGATTCCAAAAAGATGATACAACATTATTCTTAATTTCTTTAAAAGCAGGAGGTACAGGTCTTAACTTAACATCGGCTGAAAATGTTATTCATTATGACCCATGGTGGAATGTATCGGCGCAAAACCAAGCAACAGATCGTGCTTATCGTATTGGTCAAAAGAGTAATGTTCAAGTATTTAATCTTGTGATGAAAGATAGTGTAGAAGAAAAGATTATTGAAATGCAAAAACGTAAAAAAGAATTAGCGGATATGTTTGTAGAAAATAATAGTGGTGGATTATCACAAATGTCTAAAGAAGATATCTTAAGCTTATTTACAATGTAAATAGCTGTTACGAAATTATTTGTTTAATTTCGTAATGGCTCTTTTTTTTGATATAATTATATAAATATTTAAAGGGAGGCAAAGTGTTATGAATGATTTTTTAGAAATTGGAAAAGTTATTATTTTTGTAGGTTTAGGAATTGGTTGTTTATTTTTGGGAGCAGTGTTTACTGTGATTGCTTCTAAGAAATTAGTAAAAAAATAGAATAATAAATGCGTGTGGAAACAGGAGTTCCTGGTGTAATGAATGTTTCATTAATCAATAATGGGCTAATAACTACTATTTAGATAGCATAAAATAATGATATAAAAGAAACAGGGATGACATATATGTCAAAACAGGAACGACAGAAATCAAATAGAGTCAAAGTGATACAACTGAAAGTGAACATGGCAGATTTGTTACAACAGTTATAGAAGATGTTAAAGATCGAAGTAAAAGAGGTTATATTGATGAACATACCAAAGCACTTTTAGATTTATATCTTTCTAAAGTAAATAATTAATATTTAGAAAGATAATATGTTATAATTTGGATACAATGTAAAATAATATAAGGAGAGCTAAGTATGGAAATTGCAATAAAAGACAATAAGAGAAATTGGCAGATAGTAAAGGATAATAGAAGATATTTGTTTCCACCAAAAATAAGATTAGCATTTAAAATATGTATATTAGTCTATGCTGTGTTAGTACTGATAAATGTGCTGATGCGTCAATTTAAGTTATGGATGGCTTTTGTACTACCAATAGCAATAATTGTTTTTGAAGTACAGATTTATTATTTTGCAAAAAAAACAATAAACCTTCAAAAAGAAATATTTAAAAAAGAAGAAATATCTTTTGATTTGGTATTTTTAGATGAAGGTATTGATATGATACAAGAATCACAACATACTTTCATAGAGTATAAAACTCTAAAAGAAGTAATTGATACAGGGACACTTATTATGATGTTGACTAGAGCAGGTGCAGTTCTTTATTTTGAAAAGAAGAATGTTACAAAAACTCAATATGAGGGAATAAGAGAAATATTTGAAAAGAAAAATATTCTTTGTAAAATGAAAAATATATAATTATAAAATGTGTTTTGTGTCAAATAATTGAGCAACTTAAGAAGCTGTAGAAAGATTGAAATATAGTAAGGTAAATAATCAAATTTCTTTTCATAGTGAAAAAGCATTAGATTGTTTACAACTTATAAGGAGGTTGAGATACGATGCATGATATTTACTTCTTTAATGGACAAGATATTACTATGAATGTATGTATTCAAATTCATAGAGTTATTAATCTTATACAGGAACAAGAAAATATTGATTTTGAAGAAGCAACAGGCAAGTTTTATCATTCTCAAACATATAAAACGCTTACTCAAGTTGAAAATGGTTTGTGGGCAGAAAATGCAGAATATATTTTGGATTGCTATAATGAAGAAGTTCAAAAATGAAAAGACTGTTATGAAATAGATAATTTCTTTCAAACAGTCTTTTTCTTTTAATTTAATAAAGATGTATCAATGATTTGATAATTTGCACGATGAATATAAAGAGCTTTACCATCAATCATTAATTTTGTCATCTTCGGTAATTTTTTAGGAACAGTCCAATAAACCTTATCCCCTGAATAAGCCGTAATTGGTTGCCCTAATTGAGATTTAATCACAACCACTCTTGATTTACCAAACTTATTTTTATACTTATTGATAATATTCGCAATATATGTATTATTTGAAAGTTTTCCATTATCATTACTTTCAATGTCTTCTTGAGTAAAATCAATATTAGGTTCTAAACTTTTTTGTGTAAAGATACAAGTATCTCCACAAGATTCAATTTCTTGCCCATCAATAGTAATAGTAATAACAGAAGATAATTCATAACCTGTAATAATACTTCCATCACTATCATAAGAAGTTGTTTCTACGGGATTTCCTTGAATATTGATTTTATCTCCAGTTGTTGTCATGACTCTTTTTCCATAGTTATCGAAAGTATCAATAGTATAGCCATTTCCTACAAGATTTCCTTTAATATCATTGATTTCTGATTCAAACATCGCACATCCTGTTAAATTCAGTGCCATGACACTAACAATTAATAAACTTAATATTTTCTTTTTCATTTCATTCTCCCCTTTTATCTAAATTATAACAAATTTTGTTATAAAGAATGAATAAAATACGATAAAATAGTACATAAGAGGTGAAGACCATGCTACTTAAGCAAATGAAATATTTTATCACTGTTGTGGATTGTCATAGCTTTACAGAAGCGGCAGAACAATGTTTTATTTCTCAATCTGCCATTTCTCAACAAATCAAAGCTTTAGAAAAAGAATTAGGAATTCTTTAACTCTTACTATTTTTACTCCTAAATGGATGACTTATTTATTAAATAAAGATGAAACCGTAGTGGATGATTTTTCAAGATTTGCTTTAAATGTTATGGGTGTTAAAGATAATGGAAATACTTTAGAAAATGCAAAAGCAGGTATTGTTGCTTTACAAAGTTTTATTAAAGATGAACTTCATTTACCTACATCATTAAGTGAAGTAGGAATTAATGATGAAAAATTTGATGAGTTGAAAGTAAAAGCTTGCTATGGTCAAGATGCATTACCTAGAGCTTATCGATCATTAAGTCAAAAAGATTGTTTGAATATTTATAAAATGTGTTTATAAAGGAAGATTCGTTCTTCCTTTTTGTTTATAATAAAGTAAAGGAGAGATGACTATGAATAATGTTGTTAATTTTAAAATGATTCTAGAAATCAATCAGTTACTTAAAGAAAATAATATAGAATATTCAATTCATGGTGTAGGTGGATGTACATGTTGTGGTTTAGAACTTAGACAAGAAGGTAAAAGCTATCCTACAGATAAGATTTTAGAAGTTATTAATGGTTATTTAAAAAATCATTGGATTTATGTTCAAGAAAATAAATATCAATCAGGATTTCTTACGGTTCATTCAAAATTTGATAAAAAGCCTTGACTATAAAGCCACTCTATAGTGTTAGATGAAGTTAAGGAAGGGGTGTTATATATGAAAACACACGAATTAGAAAAGGAATTAGGAATTTCAAAACATACAATCTTCTATTATGAAAAAGAAGGAATTATTACACCACAAAGAGATGATAATGGTTATCGTAGTTATAGCCAAGATGATTTACAAAAATTAATAATGGTTAAGTTTTTAAGAAACTTAAATATTTCAATTGATGATGTTAAAGCAATCTTAAATAATGAATTAGATTTTAAAGAATGCTTAGAAATCAATCAAATTCATTTAGAAAAACAAATTAAAAGCTTAGAAGAAGTAAAAGAAAATATAGAAATGTACGTAAGTAAAGATTTACCAATGTTACCGGCTTTACAACAAATCCAAAGAGAAACTAAGAATTATAAATTAGGTTATCAAAAAACAACAGATACTGTATCTCTTGGAAGAAGACTTACAAAGAAACTTGCATTAAGAAAATTCTTATATAAGATTCCTGCCGCAATCACCCCATCGTTTATTATGTGGATTTGTGCAGCTTCCTTTTTTGATGAAAACCTTGAAAAGACAACAGCTTTAATCATTATCTTTATTTTATTAATGATTCTTTTTATAAATATCTTTGTTGCGACAGAATTTCAATTTTCACAAATATGGTTAAAAATGCCATTAGATCAAACAATGAATCAATCAGTAGAATTTTTAAGTGATGGGATTCGTTATTATCAATTTCATGGATATCTTAATAATTTGAAATATTACTACGGTGTTTTATTTAATAAAGCAGAAAAATATATGCAATTTTATAAGTATGAAGATATTCAAAGTGTTGAATTGATTTTAAATCATCGTTATGAAAGTTATGGAACACCAATTGCGAAAGATTGGTATGTTCTTGATTATCGTTTTGAATTTAAAGATGGAAATCATTTCTATTTTTATTGGCCGATTACATTGGATGATGATTCTCGTTTTATTGGAACCATCTTAGATGAAAAGGTAGAAAATATTATTGATAAAGATCATGTCATTGATGCTTTAAAAAATGGTATCCATTTAAATGACTATGCAAGAGGGACTGAAGAATAATTCAGTCTTTTTTATAAAAAAGGTATTATTTTGATAAAAAGCCTTGACTATAAAGCCACTCTATAGTGTTAGATGAAGTTAAGGAAGGGGTGTTATATATGAAAACACACGAATTAGAAAAGGAATTAGGAATTTCAAAACATACAATCTTCTATTATGAAAAAGAAGGAATTATTACACCACAAAGAGATGATAATGGTTATCGTAGTTATAGCCAAGATGATTTACAAAAATTAATAATGGTTAAGTTTTTAAGAAACTTAAATATTTCAATTGATGATGTTAAAGCAATCTTAAATAATGAATTAGATTTTAAAGAATGCTTAGAAATCAATCAAATTCATTTAGAAAAACAAATTAAAAGCTTAGAAGAAGTAAAAGAAAATATAGAAATGTACGTAAGTAAAGATTTACCAATGTTACCGGCTTTACAACAAATCCAAAGAGAAACTAAGAATTATAAATTAGGTTATCAAAAAACAACAGATACTGTATCTCTTGGAAGAAGACTTACAAAGAAACTTGCCATAAGAAAATTCTTATATAAATTTATACCAACATTTTTAATTGTTCTATTTTTTAGTGCAGTTATTGAAGAAAGTTTTCTAACAAGGATACTTTCTGTAACTATTATTTCATTTGTATTTATAAATATATTTTTAGCATCTGATTTTCAATTTTCACAACTTTATTTACATATGCCATTAGATCAAACAATGAATCAATCTGTTGAATTTTTAAGTGATGGTATTCGTTATTATAAGTTTAATAATTTTATTGATAATGTGAAATATTTCTATGCGGTTCTATTAAGCAGAGAAGATAAGTTTATGAAAGAGTATAAGTATGAAGATATAAAAAGTGTTGAATTGATTTTAAATCATCGTTATGAAAGTTATGGAACACCAATAGCTAAAGATTGGTATGTACTTGATTATCGTTTTGAATTTAAAGATGGCAATCATTTTTATTTTTATTGGCCTATTACTCTTGATGATGATGCACGTTTTATTGGAACAATACTTGATGAAAAGGTAGAAAATGTTATCGATAAGGCTCATGTCATTGAAGCTTTAAAAAATGGTATTCATTTAAATGATTATGTAAAAACGACTGAAAATTAATTCAGCCGTTTTTCAATGAAATTATTGATAGCTTTTACAGTTTGATTTTGTTGCTCTTTACGTGAAATAGTTGCTTTAGCATCACCTTTTTGATGACCATAGTTACCAAAGTTTGCATGATTTCCACCTTTGATGACAACGATATTTCTTTTATAATCAATTTTCTTTTTAACACTTGTATTTAAAGAACCATAAATAGTAAGTGCATCTTTATCTGATACATTTCCATAAATATAAGAACCTAATAGAATTAAACCATCTACTTTATCTTTATTTTTAGAAACATAGGAAGAAGCCATGGCTCCACCCATTGAATGACCACATATGTACCAATGTTTTATATTTGGATATTGCTCAATAATTTTATTAGCCGCATTTTTATTAAAGATGGCCATATTAAAAGGCATCTTTAATAAGTAACAGTTATAGCTGTTGCTTGTTAAATGTTTTAATAAAGGTAAATAAGCTGTATTTTCTACTTTAGCTCCTGGATAAAAGATAATACCTACATCACTTTTCTTTTCAGGAGTTAATGCAATAAGATTTGAATTTACTTTTTTAACATTTTTATGATTTAAGATCTCTAGGGCATCATCTTGTGCATGATAATAATCATTGACATAGATGCCAAAACAACCCACACAAAGAATTAAAATGATGGATAGTGTCATTAATATTTTCTTTTTCATCTCTAACAATCCTCATGACTATGTTGATAGTATTGTTGAATTTGTGGTGGAAGTTGTTCAAAAGAAAGAGCTTGAACATAACCTTCATCTTCTTTTTCAATAGCTAGATCATAATACCAACATTTATAATTAAGCATTGAAAGTACTTTTTGAAGTTTTTCCATCTCTTGTAATACTTCTTCTTTTTGTTTAACAAAGATTTCTTTTCTTTGTTTTAAAGTAGAATTTCCTAAAGAACATAGGTTCATATATTCTTTAATATCTTTGATTTCTAAACCCGATCTTTTTAAACAATCAATTACACGTAAGGTTTCTATTTCATTTTCACTAAATTGTCTTACCCCATTCACTCTTTTTAAATGAGGGAATAATCCTTCTTTATCATAGTAACGTAATGTAGAAATCGGTAAATCAAACATTTTTGATATTTCACCAATAGAATACATATTCATTCCTCCTCTTGACCTAAAGTTAAGTTTAGGTATTACTATTAATTTATCATAGAATATAATAATATTCAACTGGAGGAAATTTATAATGAAGAAAATAATACTATTTATTTTATTAGGAATAATGGGATTCTTTCTTTTTATAAATTTTAATGAAGATAAGGAGAAAAAAATGAGATTAGAAGTTAACGAATATACATTTGAAATTGATTTAGAAAACAATACAAGTGCAAAAGCATTTAAAGAATATGTATCTAAAGAAAAAAGAGTACTATCTTTAGATGATTATGGAAACTTTGAAAAAGTAGGAGATTTAGGAACTACTTTACCTCGTAATGATAAAACAATAACTACAAAAGAGGGAGATATTATTTTATATTTAGGTAATAAGTTGTGTCTTTATTATAATCAAAATACATGGGATTTTACAAAGTTAGGTCATATTAAAGATACAACATATTTAAAAGAAGCATTAGGGAAAGGAAGTGTAACCGTTACACTTTATATGGAGTAAAAAATGACAAAGAAAGTATTAAAAATAATAGGGATTGTCATTTTATGTATTGGAGTTATTGCTTTGTTGTTTATTAAGTTTTGGCCTAGTTTAGGAGGAAGTGTTAATAAGGAAGATGAAAAGAATTATAAAGCAAGAAATTCTTTATATAAAAAAGGAATATTTCATGGGAATCCTGAAATTCAACTGATGACAGGACAAAAGAGCGAGTATAAAAATGAAGAAAAAGTTCCTAAAGGTGAGATACCTATTCATAAATTGAAAAAAATAGAAAAAGCAAAGATGGATGAACTTAAATGGACATGGTTTGGTCATTCAAGTTCTTTATTACAAATAGAAGGGAAGAATGTATTAACGGATCCTGTTTTTTCAAATTATACATCACCGATTCCTTTTATTGGACCAAAACGTTTTACTAAATTACCAATAGATATAGAAAATGTGCCAAGCATTGATGTTCTTGCCATTTCTCATGACCACTATGATCATTTAGATTATCAAACAATTAAACAAATAGATAAAAAAGTCAAAGAGTATTGTGTTCCTCTAGGTGTCGAAAAACATCTTCTTCGTTGGGGAGTCAATGAAAAGAAAATTCATGTTATGAATTGGTGGGATGAAGTGAAAGTAGATGGACTAACGATTACTTCAACACCAGGTAGGCATTTTACTGGGCGTGTTCCTTGGAAAAATAATACAACATTATGAAGTGGTTATGTTTTTAAAAATAATAAATATACAACTTATTTTACGGGGGATACCGGTTATGGAAATCATTTCAAGGAAGTTTATGAAAAGTTTGGTGACATTGATTTATTAATGATTGAAGATGGACAATATGATAAGTCCTGGACTAACATTCATATGTTACCAAAAGATGGTATTCAAGCAATGAAAGACCTACATGCTAAATGGACAGTTCCTGTTCATTGGGGTACTTTTTGTATTTGTAATCATGCTTGGGATGATCCAATTAAACAAATTACCATAAGATCACAAAAAGAAAACTTAAATGTGGCGACACCAAAGATTGGGGAGATTGTCGATTATAGTCATATAGAAACTTATCAAGAACATTGGTGGGAAAATGTTGAATAGTTTTTTCATATTATGAAAGAAATTTAAATGATTTTCCTTTATAATGTTTATAGAAAAATCAAATGGAAACAAGGAGGTAATGAAAATGGGATTTCCTAAAGGGTTTTTATGGGGTGGAGCAGTAGCTGCCAACCAATGTGAAGGTGCATATTTAGAAGACGGTAAAGGTTTATCAGTACCAGATATGTTATTAGGTGGAGATGTTAATACACCAAGAACATTCTTACCAAAAACAGATCCAAAAGCTTTTTATCCTAGTCATGAAGCAGTAGATTTCTATCATCATTATAAAGAAGATATTGCTTTATTCGCTGAAATGGGATGGAAAGTATTTAGATTATCTATCAACTGGGGACGTATTTTCCCAAATGGTGATGATGAAGAACCTAATGAAGCGGGGTTAGCTTTTTATGATAAAGTATTTGATGAATGTCATAAACATGGTATGGAACCATTAGTTACTTTATGTCACTATGAAATTCCTTGGAACATTGTCACAAAATATAATGGATTCTCAGATCGTAGAGTTATTGATATGTTCGTTAAATATGCTACAACTTGTATGAAACGTTATAAAGACAAAGTTAAATATTGGTTAACATTCAACGAAATCAATATTGCATGTATGGGTGAAGGTGGAATTGGTAATCTTTATGGACTAGGATTAATGGATCCAGAAGATGTTAATGCAGATCATAGAATTCCATTAAATGAATTAAAATCAAATGAACAAATTATGTTTGAAGCATTACACAATGAATTTGTAGCAAGTGCAAGAACAGTTATTGAAGGGCATAAAATCAATCCTGATTTCATGATTGGTAACATGATTGCACATACAACTTTATATCCACTTACACCAAATCCAAAAGATATCTTAGCTGCTTTTGATGAAGATAACTTTAAAAACAATTTCTGTGGAGATGTACAAGTGCGTGGTGAATATCCATCATTTATCTTCAGATATTTTAAAGAACATAATATTGATACTTCTTATATTACAGAAGAAGATAAAAAAATCATTAAAGAAGGTACAGTTGACTTTTATACATTCTCATATTACATGTCAAACTGTGTAACTGTTGATGAAAATGCTGAAACTACTGCAGGTAATATGTCAAAAGGTGCTAAAAACCCTTACTTAAAAGCATCTGACTGGGGATGGCAAATTGATCCTGATGGTTTAAGATATACATTAAACTTATTACATGATCGTTATCCACATACTCCATTAATGATTGTAGAAAATGGATTTGGAGCATTTGATACAGTTGAAGAAGATGGATCAATTCATGATGATTATCGTATTGATTACTTCAAAGGACATATTCATGCAATGAAAGAATCTATTGAAGATGGTGTACCATTAATTGGATATACAACTTGGGGACCAATTGATTTAGTATCAGCTGGAACTGGACAATATGCTAAACGTTATGGATTTATTTATGTAGATAGACATGATGATGGAACTGGAGATTTCTCTAGAAGTAAAAAAGATTCTTTCTATTGGTATAAAAAAGTTTGTGAATCTAACGGTGAAGAAATTTAATATAATAAAAGGACGATGCGTACGCACCGTCCAATTTTTTTTAATTATTTTTAATATAAGGATTATGATAGAAAGAATAAACAAGTTGAACTGTCATTACACACCAAATAACCGGTTCACAGAAGATAACAGCCATATATTGAAAACGTGGAATTAAGAAGATAACAAAGATAATCTTTCCAAAGAATTCAATCACACTTGAAATTAAAGGAAGAAGTTTTTGACCAATTCCTTGAAGTGCATAACGTGTTTGCATCAATATTCCAAGCACGGCATAGAAAGGTCCAACAATTGTAAGATAAAGTGTCCCATTATGTAAAACAACTTCTTTACTTGAACCAGATATTAATTTCACTAAAGAAGAACCAAATAATAAGATAATACAAGTTACAATAGCTGCACCAATAATGTCATAGATATAAGCATAACGAAGTGCTTTTTTAATTCTATTTTTTTGATTAGCTCCTTTATTTTGAGAAACAAAAGTTGAAATAGCAAGAGCCATCGCTGTAAAAGGCATATTAAAGAACATATAAAGTTTTCTTGCAGCAGTATGTCCAGCAATAATTAAATAACCTAAGTTATTAATACCATATTGTAAGATGACAGAACCAGCAGAAACAATACAACTCATAAATCCCATTGAGAACCCTTGTCCTAATAATTCTTTATAAAGATCTTTATCAACTTCAAAATGTTCTTTTTTAGGAATTAACAAAGGTGTCTTTTTAAACATATAAATGATACACAAAATAACGGAAGTTCCTTGAGAAATAACAGTTGCGACTGCAGCTCCTTGAACTCCCATATTTAATTGAGTAATAAAAACTAAATCTAAAATAATATTTAAAACAGATGAAACAACTAAGAAAACAAGAGGCATGACACTGTTACCAATGGCTCTCATTAATCCAGCACATAAGTTATAAGCAAACATAACAATAATAAATAAAACAATAAAGAAAATATAACTATAAGCTTCATCAATAATGTTTGTAGGCGTATTTAATAAATGAAGAAGTGGTTGTAAGAAAATTAAACCAATAAGTGTTAGTCCAATTGAAACAACAATACCAATGACTAAAGAACTAGCAACTGATTTCTTCAATAATTTTTCATCTTTAGAGCCAAAACTTCTTGCAGTAACAATAGCAAGACCATTTCCAATACCTAAGGCAAAACCTACAAGCAAGTCATAAATAGAGGTACATGATCCAATGGCTGCTAAAGAAGCGTCTCCTAAAAAGTTTCCAACAATCATTGTATCAACAGTATTATAAAGTTGTTGGAAGATATTTGATATAAATAGTGGTAATGCAAAGATGATGAGTGATTTAAAGATTGGTCCATGAATCAAATCAACATTTGCATTAAATGATTTACGTTTTGTCGAATCCATATTTCTCTCCTATTCTGTAATGTTACGATTAAAAATTTCAACAAGAGTAAAGATGCCATTTTCATATTCATATTTTTGAATACAACAATTATAAAATCTTTCCGTTTTCTTTACTTTTGTATGTTCTTCCCATGCACGATAGAATTGGGCGCAAGCTGCACCGTGAGAAACTGCTAAAACAACTTGATGATCATTCTTACCCATGATTTCAGTTAATGTTTTATTCATACGTTCTCTAAGTTCAAGTTCACCTTCACCACCGAATTGTTTAAAGAAATCCCCATAAGGTAGTTTAGGATTTAAACATTCATCCTTTCCTTCAAAAGCACCAAAATTCCATTCTTTTAAACCTTTTAATCTTGTATAAGGCATATCTGTAATGATTTCTAAAGTATCCGATGCTCTTTCAGAAGTAGAAGCATAAGCGTGATCAAGAGTAATATTTGTAAAGTATTCTTTTGCCATTTGTGCTTGCTTAATTCCTAAAGGTGTAAGAGGTGCATCACACCAACCTTGTATTTTATGTTGTAGATTGAACAAAGTCTGTCCATGTCTCATTAAATAGAGTATTTTTTTCATGATAAATCTCCCCCCAAGTTTACTTTAATCGATAATATTATAAAAGTACAATACCTAAATAGCAATCTGCTATAACTAAAAATAATAGTAAAAATAGGATTTAAAAAGTACCATAAAAAAATACCAAACACAAAATATTAATATGTAGTAAAAAAACAAGAAACAATAGATATAATATTGTAATCGCTTACAGTAAGCGGAGGTGATAGTATGAAAGTGCGAAAGGGAGGAAAAGAATATGAAAAGTAAAAAAATAATAGCAGCATCTTTAGGCGCAGCGTTATCGTTATCGATGCTTTGTATGCCTGTTTATGCTACTAGTCCAACAGTTAGTTCTATTGTTGCAAACACACAAGTTGGAGATGGACAAAGAGAAGTATCTTCATTTGAAATTGAGGTAAGTGATGAAAGTATTTTACAAAATTTAACAGCAGCAGATTTTGATATTATTAATAATTCAAGCACTGTTCCATTTGATGTAAATACAGGATCTTGGGCAGAAGCTTATCAAGATGATGGGATTGAATTAAGTGTATCAGGAAATAAGTTAGAAATGACAGTGAATCCATTTTGTTATGCTGGAATCTATAAAACAGATTGGTCATTTCAAAGATTGGATTGGGAAGTTAAATGTTTAACTAATGATGCATTATCTTTTAAGGCAAGTGATGTAACAACAGTTAAAACTAAAGTCTTAGATGATACAGAAAGAAAGACATTTACTTATGCTGGATTAACACGTGAATATGCGTTGTATTTACCAAAAAATGCGGATGGATCAGTTAAGAAAAATGTACCACTTGTTGTATGGAATCATGGTGGTGGAGAATACAATGGTAATTTAGAAGATACTCTTGTAGCGAATAAAGGATTAACTGGTTGGGTAGATGCTGGTTATGATGTTGCAGTATTACAAATGCAAGTTGGAAATGAAAACTATAGCTATGGTGCTGCAGAAAATGAAGATAAGAAAAAATTAATTGACCAAAACAATGCGTTACAAGCACAATTGATTAAAAATCTAATTAATGATGGAAATGTGAATAAAAATCAAGTATATGTTGCAGGTGCTTCTAGTGGAGGAGGAGCAACAATGAGATTTTTAATGCAATATCCTGAAATATTTGCTGGAGCTATAGCTTGTTGCTCAATGGATCCAATTGTTCCTGTACATAATCAAACATTTGCAGCATTAGGTAGAGAAAAAGATCCTTTTGATACAATTGTTTCGAATTTTGAAGAAGCATTCCAAGGAAATGTATATACTTGGGATGAAAGTACACAATCGATGGTTTCTAAAAAAATTGATACTCAAAAATTATTAGATGTTCCAATTTATTATACGCATGCTGAAAATGATCCAACATGCAATGTAGATAGTTCAAAAGCTATGTACAAAGCTATGGAAAATATGGGAGATAAAAATAATAAATTATCTATATGGTCAGATGATGAAATGAAAGCTGTAGGAATCAGCAATGGTATGGGAGGTACATTATTGCATTGGTCATGGGTAAAAGTTCTTAATGATAATACTGATGGTAGTCCAATGAATTGGTTGTTCAAACAATCTAAAGTGGAAACAGTGTCAAAATCAGAAGAAAAAGTAGATGATAAAAAGGAATCAACAGTTAATAATAAAGTTGAACAAAGTGTTAAAACTGGAGATAATACAATGATTGGTTCATATGCTATTATCATGTTGTTAGCAGTAGGTGCCTATACAGCTACTAAAAAGGTAATTAGATAATAATTAAGTAAGGCGGAAAATGGTTTCAATTTTTCCGCTTTTTATATTATAATATTTTTGTTGTAGGAGGGTGTTTATTGTGAGCAAAACAAATTTAAAAATAGAATATATTTTAAAAGCATCTAATAATATAGAATTTGATAATATTGATACATATATATCTAGAAAAATATTTGAACACTATAATAAAATACCAACCTATACATTAGAAGACATTTTAACAATTTTAAATATATCAAAACTTAAATTTAAAACATATCTTAATCAACTGGGATATAAAAATTATACAGCGTTTAAAGATGAGGTTATTTTTGAAAGAATAGTAAGACTAAAACAAATCAGAGATAGATATGAAAGTTTTGAAAAAAATAAAATTATTCAAATTATGAGTCAATTAAGACATCATCTAATTAATATGGATAAAATAGATAAAATTTGTAAACAAATAAATGAACATGAAAGATTTATAGCTTATGGGTCACCAACACTTTTAAATTTATTGTTTGATTTTCAAGTAGATATGAAAATATTTGATAAAACGGTTTTGTTAAGTTCAGTAAATAATGGGAAAATTTTAGTACCAAAAAATAATGATCTTATTGGTCTCTTTACAGCAACAGGAAGATTATTAGGCTGTTGTGATGCAAAATTTCAAGAAGTTGTTTTAGATACAAAGAATACAAAGATACTTTTTAGTAAATCTCAAATAAATAGTGAATATATTGATTTCAGCTTTTCTATGGATACGGATAATGATTATTATGAAATGCATTATGTTTTTTTATTTCTATTTGATTTAATTAAAACGAGATACTATGAATTATATATAAAGGAATGAAAATATGATTATAGGAAAAATAATGATGATACAAAATAGTAGTTCAAAAGAGAGTGTGGAATATTTAATTAGTAAAAAAATAATGGAATTAAAAGGTAATATTAAGGATTATACATTAAATAGATTTATAGAAGAAGTGGGTGTGTCTAAGACTTCGATGGTCAGATATTTAAAAAATATTAATATTAATAAGTTTTCTTATTTTAAAAATGTTATGTACGAAGAATATATGCATGCGGAAGTAGATATGAAAAAGATGAAAAAGGTTATTAAAAATAATTTTCCTCACATACAAACACAAATTTTTAAAAAAATCATGGTATGTAAAAGAATTGTTATATTAGGCGATGGAAATAGGTTTGCATTGTTACTATGTCAAAAAGCGTTGACATATTTAGGATATCCTTGTGAGATACCTGTTTATCTTGGAAGTGAAGAAGAAATTATTGATCAGTTTCACTTGAAAGAAGATGATTTGGTTATTATTGTAAGTTTACATGAAACATATGATGATTTTTGTACAAATAGATCTGTTTTTTATCAAAATGCTAACTATTTAGATGTGAAAATAAAGCCTAAAATTGGGTTTATAGGAGTTGCTCCTAAAGATAATCATTTTTATTTTAACTACAATATAAATCAAAAAAGCTTTGATAAAAGTATGAATGAGTTACAAGTATTCTTTTTAAATCTTGTACAATATGTTCTTTATAAAAGTGGAATATAAAAGGCGTAGCACAAACTACACCTTTTTAATTATTGAAACCAATAATCTAGATAATCGTATTTAAAGACACGGTAAACGAATTTACCACCTGTTGTTTTAAATGTTTTTAATAAAGTTCCATCCTGACTGTATTCACTCCAAGACATTGCGATACCACTATCGATAATTGCATTTCCATCTAATTCTTGAACACTACTTACATATCCTGAATAAGCAACAGGAATACTACTTACAAGTTCAACAGTACGATTATTTTCATCTACTAAATATTTATAGTAATAAGATGTTCCTTTCTTTAAGTTGTAGTAAGCATTTGAATAATTTGAATCACTTTTCCAATCATAATCAGGGTGTGTTGTACTTACCGCAAGGTTATTATTATAAAGATAGAGATAATATTGACCTTGAGGTAGGGAGTTATCTTCTACATAGGTGACACAATGTTGACCGGCTTGCATTGAAAAATCACTTGTTTTATTTAAGAGTAAGGAATCATATCCACTTTCTTGCCAAAAGTTATCAGAACCAATCATGTAATCAATTGTTGGATTTGAATAGATATTATCTAATTTAATAATTGTGGATGTTTCTCTTGAACTAATAATTAAACTTGTTTTATCAACAAGAGACAGTGAATTGATATGCATCCAATCAAGATCTTCTGCACCACCAGGTAATGAAGTTGTTGAATAATAATCAGGTAATAAATCAATAAGATCTACAAGTTCTGTTATGTTACCAGAATCTTTTTCAATCATAATAATTTTATCTTCACTTGTTTTTGCCTCTTTTTCACTTGCAAGAACAAGAATATTATTGTTGCTATCAAAGATGTAATTTATAATTACCTGTATCATAAATTTTAGAAACATAACCAGTTTGTTCCATACCGACTATTTTTGTACTAGAAATACTAAAGTACATGGTGTTGTTTTCAAAAAGAATACGGTGACTTCTATAAGAAACGATAGGAATTTCACTACGAATGATGCCGTAATTATCATAAAGTCTCATATAAGCTTGTTCTTCACTATCTTCAGTAACATCGTTTCCAAGAACAGTATAAAGACCGTTAGATAAGGATGATGTATTTGAATCATCACATTCTACTGTAAGATATTGATCACCGCCTTGTAATGAAAGGGTATTATATGACCATGATAAGGTATCAACAACTTTACCTTGTTTGTTAGAGTAACTGTAATCGTATTTGTTTGATTAGGAATTGCTCCAATTAAGAGATATTCATGTTCTGTTGTATAACCGCTTAATGTATTAGAATTCAAAGTTTGTGAAAAATCAGCGTAATTATTACAATGAATTGTGTAACTTGCTTGTAATTCTTCTGTGGTTTTAAAATACATATAAACAGCTGTTGTATTTGTTCCATATGGATTCCTTATTAATAAAGGATGTTGAAAAGTATAATTATTTAATTTCTTTTGTTTATTAATTTGATTATGTATACGAGTTTGATATTTTTCACTATAAATAGTAGAAAGGGATGTACTTTTATTTTTTAATTTTAAGTAATTTATTGAATTATTATCATTACTTGAAGCTTCTATTTCTGTAGAGTTAGAAAACATGAGATAGAGTGAAGCTATAGAAATAGATAATATTAGTAAAATTAATTTTTTTAATTTATGCATAATCTTTACCTCCGCTTCCATTATGTATGTGAATTATGTGAAAAATGTAGCTTTCATTTAAGCAATTATAAAAAAAGTAATGATCATAGAATGAAAAAATGGCTTATATAAATAATAATTTAAAAAAAACAAAAAAAGATAGAAAAAAAGCTTTACAAAAGGGAGAGGGGATGGTAATATAAATGGGCACTCGACGAGAGAGTCAAGTGAGAGGACATTGAAAACTGAACAGGAAAGAATAAAACACAACGTCAATTAAGTTTAA
>ERZ773142.523-NODE-523-length-32585-cov-16.3597_pt1 | contig 32585 bp, 37 predicted proteins | sample MGYA00580853_ERZ773142 | MGnify/ENA primary metagenome ERZ773142 (study PRJEB29015, sample SAMEA2737862) | human gut metagenome | biome: human gut; feature: human-associated habitat; material: faeces | place: China | collected 2012 ... | reverse complement strand
TGTCGGCTATCGCGGCATACTGCTTTTTTGAAAAGAAGCCCGCCATTGACGTAAATTTTGTCAATGACGGACAACTTGCTATTTTTTGATTTTATTTCGAACTCACGTTTATTATTGTCATCTGCATGACTGGGACTACACCAAAGCGCCTATACACCGCAGAGAAGAATATTATACCTATAGAATCAGGAAGTCTGAAGATGGTAATGACATTGAAAACTTTGATATTGCCATTAACTCACGAGGTTCTGGTGACTCACCGTACGAAGGTCCTGAATATGAAAAGTACATAAATGTAGATGTGGAATAAAAACAAAAATCAAACGGTAAATATAGGATATATTACTGCAATTCAATGAAATAAGTAACTTTATTCGGAAACTATAAAATAACAATTAAACCTTTGAAGATATTATGGATATATTGAAGAAATTGAGCAAATATTTTATCATTACGCTCGCCATTATGTTTGTATGCTCTTTTGTTGTGCTTGTTGATAAATTCCACAAAATCGAATACAATGTGTTTGATATTTTGGAAACATACAAGGCTTTGAAATACTTCTTCATACTGGGAGTAACGGCTTTTACGGCTTCGGTAGCATACAGCATAGGAATTGCCGCCTTGTTCTCCTTTAACAAACTGAAAGTACAGACATGGAAAGAATTTGTCCGTAAACTGGCAGCCGGGCTACTGCTTGTCATTCCGCTGTCCGCTATGGTCTATTATTGCGACTGGTTCGTCTATCCCCAAATGAAGAAGGAGTATGTCTGCTTGAAACTGGAAATGACGGACAATGTTCCAAGAGATATTGACGATAACAGCACATATCATGCTTACTTTAATAGCATCAAAAACGATATGCCCATGCTCATATCCAAAGCCAGACTTACATACAAACTGGACTCCCTGAAAAACGCTTTCGATGCCGCTACGGACACTTGCAGTATGTACCTCTCCATGCTGCCCGATACGATGGCAGCGGAAGCATCCAACAAATATCGGTTGGGCAGCATGGGAGTAGAACTTACCTGCGCATCACAACCGACAACAAGCAAGGACAGCCTGATATATATACAAAAAGTATTGCTGTACCAATATGCAGACGAGGCATGGGACACGCAAGCAGAGATACGTGAACTCGCCAATGAATACAGTATCAGGACACGCTACACGGCCGGTCTGTATATATCCTATATCCTCTCCGCACTTGTCATATTCCTGTTTAGACGCTATAACCCGATAAAAAAGATATTGGCAGTATTGGCTATACTGATTGTGCTGTCTTATATGTACAAGGTGTTCGGCGAAGTGGTAGAAGAATACATAGAAGATACCCGGTCAATACCCCGAAAAATAAGCAATGCAACAGACAGAGCCATTTTAAATGAGCGATTGAAAGTAGAAACAAGCAATGACACGATAAAAGAAAACAGAAAATAATATGAAATCAATGATTCTTGCCCTGCTCATTGCAACAATCAGCTTCAACAGCTATGCACAAGTAAAAACAGAAAAAGATATGAAACAGGAAATAAAGAAAATGGAAGAACTGATACAGGAGAGATTAGGAATGGTGAAGACCTACCCGGAGAAACCTGCCTACTATCTACAGGTAAACAAGACAGGATGCAGACTGCTTGTCAGGGTAAATGACATTCCAGTGGGGTATCATTTTGTAGAAGATAAAGGTGAGTCTATGCTATATCCTATCAATGATTTGCTATTAGGAAGCGGTAAACATACCGTAAGTATACAGGTCTATCCTCGAACGGGAGAAACGGAAGTCACCAAAGATGCCGGTGTAAATATTAAGGTTGTGCATTATAAAGAAAAACTGGTTGGTATGCCTGAAACATTGGTGGAATTAGACACTCCGACAGATATTGGGATGAAAAAAATCCCGCTCTACACTGATTCCATAAGCTTCAATGCCACACTCCCCTTTAACCATAAAAGAATACTTGCAGAAGCAACGGATTTGCGGACAATACCCGATTTGGAAGAGAAGGTTCTTGCCCATTACAATATGGTGCGTCAAATGATGATTGATGGAAATTGTTATGAGTATAATAAAATGCGCCTTGCCAGTACATGGGTTTTGACGGATATGAATTATTTGGGAAAAGAGGCTTTGGAGAAAGTATATATCGATTCAGACTATTTATTCCGTTTTTTCTGCAATCCTATAGATTGGATTGCAGAACCAATACAAAACTATGAGATGGTCGTTTGTGGAAATGGAAAATTGGTTTATCTAAGAAGAAAACTTGAGCTCGATGATGTTTTACGGGTTGGTTTCTATGACACAGAGGAGGAGAAAAGACTATCACCTGAAGAGCGTACTGTTACAGCATATAAGTTCATCCTCCTTCATATGCCACAAGGCAGTGATGAATTAGTGGAGTTGTATTAGCGAAATAATTTTGAGAATAAGAATCACTAAATATCAGGTATTATGAAATGGTTTATACTATCGTTTATGGGTGTATTGCTGTTGTCCTGTCAGGGAAAGACTTCTTCTGGAACTGACGGCGACAAGCAGGTATCTGTTCCTGATACTGTGCTGGCTTATAAGTATAAGGAATCAGGGGAAAAAACAGATAAATTTGAGCTAAAGATTAGAGGAAATAATAAAACAAAACAAGGTAATTTAACAGGTGGTATAGAAGATTATACAATGGCTATTCTTATTGATACATTATACGATACTGCATATTTTAATAGGGCGAATAATTTGATGAAGTTAGGTGCAAATAATGAGGCTTTAGCTGATTATAATAAATCTATAAGAATAAATCCACACTTTTTGGAAGCCTACATAAACCGAGGTCTTCTTAAATCTAAAATGGGTGATATTGAAGGTGAACTTTCTGATTATCGTTTAGCTATAAAAATCTGCAAACCAAATGCTGATTTATACAACAACTTAGGTCGTGCTTTATACGATTTGGATCGTTTTAAAGAATCGGCTGAAGCCTATGGTGAAGGAATAAAGCATTTTCCAAAGGACTACAGATTGTATTATGGGCGTGGGCTGGCACGTAAAAGAATAGGAGATAAAAAAGGAGCCTGTGAGGACTGGATGAAAAGCAGCGAATTGGGATGTGTACAGGCAAATATCCTGCTGCCTCTGTGTGATGAATATATGAAGGAAAGAACTGATTCCCTGAAAAGACAAAATGAGGGGGAAAGAACCTGAACAAGAGCGTTTCGGAACTGGTACAGGAAACATTCCAGGGCAAAGTATTCAGCACCCATGTACGCAACGCTATTGCGCTGGCCGAAGCCCCGACACAAGGGCAGGATATTTTTCACTACGCCCCCAAATCTGCCGGGGCAGAGGACTACGAGGGTGTATGTAACGAACTGCTAACAGAAATAAAGTAACCATATGGCAAAGAAGAACGATTTAAAAAACAGTATGTCGGCCGGACTGACCGGGGGGTTAGACAGCCTGATCCAATCCACGGCCGGGCAAAAAGAGGCTCAAAAGCCGAAGAAGGCGAAAACCGTGCATTGTAATTTTGTCATGGACGAAACCTATCACCAGAACTTAAAGCTGATTGCGATCCGCAAAGGTGATTCGCTAAAATCGGTATTGCAAGAGGCCATATCTGATTATCTGGATAAAAACAAAGCCCTATTATAATAGTAGGGCTTCATGTACTATGCCGGGTACATGATGAACAAAGCACTTTCGGGAAAATATATGTGAATACAGAACTTAAAATCAAAGTAACATGAAGCTTAAAACATTTATCGTTATGGGACTCTTAAGAATCTTAACACTATACAGCTTCTAATATGACAACAAGAAAAAAGGTGACATGAAGAAAACAGAAAAAAAGAGCAACAAGCAATCGAGGCGTGAAATCATTGCCGATGTCAAGCGTAGGGAGACCGAGTGGAGAAAGGAAAGGAGAAAAGAAAGGTGGCGTATATGCAAATCCCATATCATATTGTGGGGAACATTCATATCTTTCTTCCCATTACTTGTATTCGTCACGGAGTCGGATATACGCAACACTTTCACCAATATCATACTTGGATTGATAGTCATTAACGGTTGGATTTACCTGTTCATGTACTTTCTGTTTAAAGAAGCTCGGAATCTGACCACCCGGATACCTTTGAAAATGGTGAAAGTACGAGAGTTACCAAATTCTTCAGGGATTCCGGTAGAGCCTGAATATTTAAGCCGGTGTGATGACAAACAGATTGTTATTGATAATGACGGCATCTCGGTGAGAGTATTAAGTTTCCTGCCCTGGCTTTTTATATTTTTAGTTTCGGTTTGCGCTGGTTTGACTCCTTCAAACCTTACAACTGAAGATTATGGAAGTATATTACTGCTTCTTGAGCTGTACTTGATTATCCTGGTAGCAGGAATAAGTGCCATTCTACAGCCGTGGCGGCAGATTGTTTTTGATCGTGTTTCCAAGAGCGTAACGATACCAGGACGACTTCTGTTTCATAAAAAAGAAACGATACCTTATAGTCAGGCTGAACTCACGATTCGTTATTACATGCGTGCTTCATGGCTTGCACCAGATATAATAATTTCCAATGCCAATTCATCCAGTCTGTTAAGTGGAATCTCCTTGATGCCCGGTGATCTGGATAAGGCCAGGTGTTTTGCACGTTTCATACAACTATACATGGAAAAAGAGGAGTTGCCGGACATACCGGAATTTGAGAAACAGGATTCTAACTGCACAGGGTACTGAATATGATACTACACAAGTACAAAAGACCGGAAATTAAAACGATAAAAAGAATACGTTCTGCTGTTTTTTTTATCATAGTCCTTAATCCCTTTCTGAATAGCCGCCACTGCATAATATCTATTTATTTGATTTACACTGCGAAGATAAGTATAAACGTCTAATCCATAAAGATAATGAAGCAAATTTAACGAAGATATAGCGAAAGATATAAAAATACAGAACTATAAATCAATATGATGCGATATGAAACCAGAAACTGCATATAAGTTTATAAAAAGATTTACTCTTACCAATACAACAATCATGACTATACTTTTTGTAACTGCATGTGATTCTCTTTGGCATGCATTCTGTATCATTGCTACTCTACCAGTATTCGGTATTGGTATGATAGCCATGTATGAGCATTACGCTCATGATTACACCAATTTGTTGAATAATCTGACGGAAAAGAAAAAAAAGGAAATGCCCTATATCCGTTGGGACGAAGTAATCAAAGATGCACATAAAGACTATTTATGGGGATTAATCAGTATCACATTCTGCAATATTTTATTTTCTGGGTTCATAATATTTATGCTTTGGCAAATATTATATGAAGGAAGATTTTTAAGAATAAGTTAATACCACAAACAAGCCTCCGGCGGATTTCAAGTGATAAGAGATCAGACAGACGGAACGAAAATGGATTATCATTATAAAGAATATGTAAGAAAATATACAAATTAGGGGTTATTTTTTGAAGCAATGGATAGAATAATTTTATTTTTTTTAGGTAGTATATTACTTTTATCGGGCTGCAAGAATAGTCAACAGCCGGAAGGGTATAATTCTGTTAATATTATTGAATATGTTAATATTTACGATGAAAACAACAGGATTCTAACTGCACAAGGTACTGAATATGACTATCTCTATTTTGGAGACAATAAAGATAAAGGGATCTTGGCAGAAACAAATAATTTTACAAAGGCATATAGTTATAATAATGATTCTTCCTGCTATACTGTAGAGGAGCCCTTGTCGGGATCATTACTAAAAACAATGAGATATACTGAAAATAGCATAGAAGAACTTGTATTGGAAAATAATAAGGATACATTTAGTTATTCTTTTTCCCTCTATTATGATAAGAATAAACCTAAGTATAAAAAAAGTATTATAATATTAGGAGATGACCCCTTTTCTGACTCAAGATATGAGGAATACTACTACTATGACAATAATGGAAATAATACGAAGAAAATCCGTCATGACTTGAACACCGGGGAAAGAGAAGAAACCTATAAATTTAATGATACGGATTATAAGGAAGCTGTTAATCTTGTCCCTTCTTCCGATTACAAACAAAACATCGAATGTTCATTGAAACAAACTGTTAATGATACCTTAATCACTCGGATTACCTTAAACGGTGTACTTGATAGAGTGATGAAGGAATACACGATCGGAAAAAAGAAAATTAAGGAAGAGTTTGACAATGATATGACCTTAGTCAATAAAGAAACAGAGTATGAAGAAAACAAACTGAAGGTAAACGTCAATCATACTTTAAGAAATACAGGCTACTCAACCGACAGTATCTATTATGAAGGAAACAAAAAAGTTAAGCACATTTATAATTCTGACTACAATGGAACCATAACACTTGAAATTTCAGAATATGATGAACAAGGAAATATAATAAAGAAAACAAAAAAACTCCGATGGGCGTCAGATAATGAGATTACTCGTTGAATGCAAACTTATTTATACATAAATCAAGTTGGCAAGTGTATGAAAAACATGAGCATAATGCCAACCGGAAATATAAGCAAACCTGTTTTTGTATTTGTGTTATTCCTGTTTGTCTGCGTGCAAATGGGTTGTACACATCGTTGTGAATGAGGAAGATTCGATACCCGGCATCCGTTACGAAATAGACGTTGAATATCAACTCCTCGACATTGACCCCTACAAGGGAAAAGACTTATTCATAAAATTCGGTAAAGACTCCTTAGTAGTCAGTTATAAACTTATTGATTGGAAAGTCGGTTCAGAAGACATCACAAAACAAACCGAATGTAAACAATAAATAAAAGCCTCCGGCGGGGTTTTCGCTGGGGGCTTCTGACCTTTGCACATATAAAAAGCAAAAAGAAAGCGATATCGGAGCATTACACCATAAAAACAACCTGCCGGTTATTACAAAATGATATTGCGTACCTGGCTGACCGATACGGACAAATCCCAGTAACAGAATGACAAATCAGGCACAAAAAACTGCGTTAGGGATTGCAGGGTAAAGCCCACAGCCTTTAGGCGAGGACTTGGAGCGTAAAGCCCGACCGTCCCACGGGAACGCCCAAAAGAAAAAGAATCCCCCGAACATTCATCCGGGGGACATTCAGGCCGTCACGTCAATTATAATACAGATTCAGATCATCCGTACTTATCTCCTTCCCGTCCCAGAAAGTAAGGCTCTTTTTCTCGATCTCCTTTCCGTTTTTATAAACGGTCACAACCCACTGCATCGGCTCGTTCACAACGCCGTCCTCTCCGTCCACGACACTACCGGAAACGGCAAACTCGATCGCCTTTCCCGTCGTGCTTAACGTCACCTTTTCGACGGTCAGTTCTTCATCGCTTAGAAGCACCGGACTTGCGAGGCTTTCTCCCGTCGCCCCTTCTTTCAACTGCGTACCGTTAGCGACTACCACGACCGACTTAATAAAGCTGCGGAAATCTCCCGACTGCTCGATCGTCACCTCATACATCGCCCCTTTTTCTCCTGGTTCGTCGTCATCCTCGCTGCAACCGACGAAACACAATGCCATGCACACGCATACGGCCGACAAATACAAAAACTTTCTCATACCTTCAATTATTTAAGTTTATAAATAGATCACACATCCCAGGCCGACATGGTTATTATTCCGGAGAATGGAGTTAAACAACATTTCAAACCTGTACTCGGCAAAAAGAGCCACTTTCGGGCTTAGCAACATTTCCGGCCTTATCCCGACCTCGTACCCATACACGAAAGCCTTGCTTTTCTCCAGGTACACAAGATCGCTTTTCGCCTTTGCTTTCTGGTATCCGATCGTCCCGGCTGCGATCCCCAAAAGCGAGAATTTCCGTCCTTTCAGGGCATAATAGGCCAACTCCGGGCCGACTGTCACGGTGTTTGCCTTTACCAGATCCCGGTTTAGATTCCGGTAATTAAGGTTTGCCCCCACCTTGAAAGCCTTGTACACCTTTCCAAAACCGAACGTTCCCTGCACCTGGCTTTCATCCACGATATACCCCAGTTTCACGTCCACATACTGGCTCCCGATATATTGCGCCCTGCACACGGCTACCAGGCACAAAAAAAGCGATAACACGGCAATTTTTCTCATATCTTCATTGATTTACTTGTATCGTTACATTCTCTTTCACTGGCAGGCCGTATTTGCTTGAAACGGTAAACTCGATCACCGCCTGCCCGGTCGCATCCGGCCGGAACGTCACCAGGTTGTTTTTTTCCAGTGCCACGCCTTCGCCCCTTGTCGCATCATATCCGGAAATATACACCCGTCCGCTTCCCTTTACGAACCTGGCCGACGCTTTCACCCCGTAAAGTTCCGTATCAAGTTCCAAATAAAACTCCGCTTCCTCCGATACCAGCATAAGATCCGGCACGTTCCGGAAGCGTATGTTTATCTCCGGGCTGGAAACTTTCAGCTTGATACTGTCGGATCGTGTCACCAGTTCGCTGGCTACCCCCATGACGATATACGCCTCTCCCTCGGTTGCCGGGATAAAATCGAAATCCAGCCGATTGTTTGCCTTGAAATCATATTCAAACGTTTCTCCGGGGCTGTATTCGTTGTTATCCACCAAGATAACGCCGTCCCCGTCCCTGACCTCGAAGCGTGTCAATATCTGATCCCCGTTGTCCGGATCGAGATCCGAGATCGTAAGGGTGCAATTAACGGGCTTCCCCACTACGGCCGTATTGCCGTCTATACTTTTCAGCGTCACGGAAAAATCCCGGCTGACAAGTTTCAGTTCGTCGTCGCAAGACGACAAAAAGACTAAAGCGCACAAGGCGGTAACTAATTTTCTCATACGAATTTATTTTATTTGTTCACGATAATACGGTCAAACAGGGCGTTCAGATCCACCCCCTTGTTCCTTAGAAAAGCGATGTATCTCACCACCACGGGGGCGGTTTCCGACTGCTCGATGTTACAAAGCTGCTGGCGGCTGATCCCCATTTCCTCGGCGACACTTTTCGCCGTCAGGCTTAGCCTGATCCTTTCTACTTTCAATTCATTACTTAGTTCCATAAATGAAATTTAAAGGGTTTATTCTCTTTTGGTTTTTTATCACCTCATAATGCAAATGATTCCCGGTACTTATCCCGGTGCTTCCCACGAACCCGATCACGTCCCCCTTTTCCACCTCCGCACCTTTCCGGGTGTAAATGAGTGTCAGGTGTGCGTATCTGGTCTGAAATCCGAAACGGTGCGTAACGACTACCGTTTTCCCATATCCCGGCGTTTCACCTGCGAACGTCACTGTCCCACTGGCTGCGGCGTGTACGGTAGCCGCATACACCGCCGCCATATCCAGGCCTGCGTGAAACTGTCTTTCACCGCTTATCGGATGCGTCCGGTAGCCGTAACGGTCGGAGATCCGGTATTTCTCTTTTAGGGGTGCGACAGAGGGGACGAAACGGTAAATATCCCCGTCCTTTTGGACGATCCCCCACACCGGGGCGATGTCCCCGTAATCCCCTGCGGTCTGCAACACCTCCACGATCAGCGAACGTTTGTCCTGCGCCCCCACCCGGCCGACAGGTATCAGCGCAAGGATCGTAAGGCTAAATATCCTCCACATTCACGATGTCGCTGTTCTCCAGGTCAAAAAGAACGTGACGGCCTCCGTTCTTCTCGTTGATCTCGATACGGAAAACTTTCTCGTCCGGAATGGTGAACTTATCGAAAGCGATCACGTATTTCATCCGGCCGTTCCCCTCTATCCTGGGCGAATAATTCTCCGAGAATAAAGCCTGCTGATCCACTTCCTGGGATGCGGTCAGCTTGGCCGTTTTCTTGTCGATGATGTAATACCGGATATAATCTATATCATAAGGCAGTTTGCTTTTGTTCTCGATCTCAAAGGTAAACAGGAGCAAGTTATCATATATATGCAGGTTGTTCACGGAGAAAACGATCTTGTTGCGAACGATCCCCTTGTTGAATATCCCCCTTTTTGCGTTATACACCCGGCTCATGACCTGATCCCTTTCCCCGGCCGGGATAATGTTGTCGGTCAGGATCACGTTCGCCTTTTTCTCCGGCCGTTTCTCCCCTATCTCATAGACGAACGCCTCCGGCTGCTGCCGATAATCCACGTTGAACGTGTAGAACTTCCCCCCTTCGGTCGCCAGCGACACGTTTGTCTGCCTGGGAAATTCCTCCACCTTTCCCGTGGCTGCGATCATTCGCACGATATTCTCGGTATTCTCGGCCTTGCTTACCTGTATGCAGGTATCGCCGTAATCTATATAAATCACCTTTTCCGGTGCGATCAGGTGCGTTTGCGACACCTCATTCAGATAGATAGTGTCCGGCCGTATGCTTGACATATCGGGCAGGAAATAGTTCGTATGCTCCAGGCTGTCGGCATAGGTCACGTTAAACGAATAGAAAAAACCTCCCTCGGTCGCCACGCTGACGGTCGTCTGCTTGCTGAAACTTTTCCGGTTGGCCTTTATGCGCAAGATATTAGGCACGCTCTCCGGGTTATCGACGGCCACGAAGTCCGTAACGGCCTGGTTATACTTCACGGCCGAGGGGAATACAAGATGTATCGTCTTGGAATAATTCACTGCGATAGGCAGGCTTTCCACCGGGCGGATCTGCGCCCCGGCCGAGGAAACGGCCAACGCCAGGATAAAAAAACAAATAGCTTTCATTTCAGATATAGTTTATAGTTCGACTTCACGGTGACAACAACCTGGTTGTTCTTCTTCCGGAACACGCTCTTTGCCGCATTGCTCACCGCATTAACCCCCGTACTTAGAACGTCCGTCCCGTAAGAGGTAACGTTCATATCGCTAACCACCTCGTCGGCCGCCTCCTTTGTCGCTTCCGCTTTGATGTTCAAGGGTACATATATACCGGGCAGTCCGTCCCTGTCGTACACGGTCTTTTGCATCTCATAGATGCTGTTCCCGATCCGGACGGATTCAACCGTTATATTGATCCTGTCCTGTGCGAGCTTCACCACCCCGAAAACGGCCGTCCCCTTGTTAATCACCATGCCGCCGGGCAGTTGCATTTCCTGGAGCGTGACAAGTTTTATCACGCTCCCGTTCGTGATCTTCTGGTCGCCCGACACAATGGCCTCTATCGTGTTCCCCTTGTTCTCCGGTTCTTCCCCCGAAAAGAAACGTCCTACTGTCCTTTCAGGCTCTTTCTTCTCCGGCGTTTCCTTTTTCGGCCGGGCTTTCACCGTTCTCCGTTTCATGGCTGCGGCCGCTTTCACGCTGTCGGCTCTCCGGTTCTGCCTTAACTGTTCCTGCAAGGCTATCACTTCCGGATCTTCCCGGTACATAGCCCCCGAACGTTCCCGGTACACTTCATCGGTAAAATTCTCGTACTCCGGCCGGCCGGCCGTATTCATCATGTCGTCCAGGGTAAAATCGCTTTGCTGCTGCGCCCTAAGCGAAGTGTTCACGCTCCCGTCCTCTTCCCGGTTATCCCCTTTCCCGGTCAGTGCCAGCGTAACGGCCAGCACCACCAGCACGAAGATCCCCAGGGATGCGAACAGGATTATTTTTGTTTTCGTGGCCTTATCCATAGTGTTACTTTTTTTCAGGTTCTTGTTCTATCCGGACAATCTGCTGTATGAACTGGTTAAAGAAAAATCCCGTCACGTTCTCCGGAAACTGCGGCGTGGTTCTCACGATCTCCCCTTTCGTCCTGATAAGAAACCTTAGCTTCTGCCCCGAAACGCCGTAAATCGTCAGGGTGGAAGTGAAAGCCACCTTGTACGGCTCATTGTCCCCGGCAATCGTCTGGATGCTGTCTATCTCGCATTTATAGACCGCCCCGTTCTGCACCGCATCAAAATAGGCCTTATCATTATAATACTTTGAGAACACGGCGTTCAGATCGTTCTTATTGACATAAAAAGCGGCGTGCGCCTGATTTTTTTTCAGGTTCAGGCGATCGAAGCTGTTAGCGTACCCGGTTGCCTCGGCGCACGTCTTTTTCACCAGGGCAAGAAACAGGGCCTCGCTATCCTCGGCGTGCGTTTTCAGGTACTCACCGGATCGCTCCACCACGACCACCTTATCCAGTGCCGTAAAATTCACCACCAGTCCCCAGGCCAGCACCAGGACAACCACCACCAGGGCAAAGCCCAGGCACAATTTTAAGTTTACCGCCCCTTTGCGCTTGGCCTCGGCCAGTGTATCAAAATCTTTCAGTATATCGTCTTTATTCATAAGATCAGGATTTAAAACAGTTCACGACAAAATTTCACGCTTTTGGCAAACAGGAAAAGTTTGAACACGAAAGCGAAAAGAAGTCCCAGCATGGTATATTTGTTCTGTCCGCACATGTGCATGATATTCTCCGCAATGATAGACCCCAGGGCGTTGGCTATCAGGAACGCCGGGATCGTCATGTAACAGACAAACAGGTTTTTCAGGTATGCGTGCGTATAATGCCTCGTTTTCTCGTCCATGTAGAGTATTACGGCTATCGGCGTGACGATCTCCAGGAGTATAAGATACAGATACCTGGCGGCGGCAAAGAAGAAAAATATATATTTCGTTGCGTACAGGAGTATCGTATAAGCCGCAATATTGAACGGCAGCATGATAACCTCCTGGATCTGCTGCCCTACCCAGTTATGCCGCCTTTGTACGTCCTCGATATAGTCCTTTGTAAAGGTTACGATCGCCTCGTCAATGCTTAGATCCACGTCCTCCTGATAACGGCTTATCAATTCGTTCTGGATATTCCCCAGAGCCGTTTCCACGATCGTAAAGGCGAACGGTGCGACCATGATAATGGCGAACACATAAATATAGATATAGAACAGTTTGAAGAACTGTTTCATATCGACGGGCTTGTCCCCTTCGCTAAAGGCCTCTTTCCAGGCCGTCACGAACTTTTGTATCACGATGATAACGGCGATAAAGGAACAAAGGGCGATGATCCCCTGGCTGACGCCGTTCATCTTGACGGCCTCGTATGCACTAATCACATTGTCGATCACTTCCATAGACTCACTTCTTGGCTGTTGATTTCAGGGCTGCAATCCGTTTTATAGCGTCATTGACCGTATTAAACCTCGCTCTCTCGTCGAGCATTTTATCCCGGTTCTCTTTCAGCTTGTTATCCAGATCCACGATAATTTTTATCCTCTCCCCGTCGGTCATGCTCACCGAGGGCGATATGATCGTCCGGATCAGGTCAAAGGAAAGCACGCTTTCCTCCATGATCCTGTTCAGCACGTTCGTATATTCCCCGTATGCTTCCTGTCCGGTAAACACGTCCGACCGGGTACACTCTTTCGCCGCCAGTTCCAACATTTCCCCCTGCATGGAAAGCACCTGCAACACCATTTTAGAGTTTTTGATAACCCCGTTCACCTGCCGGTACAGATCCAGGCTCTTAGTCAGTATGTCCCTGGATTCCCCCAGCACTTGAAACTGTTCGTATGCCTGTTTAAGTTCCTTCGCCCAGGTTATCTGCGATAGCTGCGTCAAGGCCGGATCGGACACCACCCACTGGCCGAACGCCGTACAGTAAAAGCACATCATCACAAGCAAACTACATAGACATTTCCGTTTCATAACTTTTCTGTTTTAATTGTTTATACTTCTCTATGGCCGTTTCCATGCTTCCGGCCTCCTTGTAAATCTCCTGCAATTTGTTCCATTTCTCGCCGTCGGTCTGGAACGCAAGCAATTTTTCCGGTGAAAGCTCCAGGCGTACCACCGTTGCGTAACTATCCATAAACCGGATGAATATCTCCGAATACGGCCGTACCCCTGAAAAGTCGTTACGGATCGACTTCATCAGGTTTACGTGGCTCCGGTTCTTGATATGGAACGCCTCTACCGTCTGGTCGTAAACGATCTCGTTGGCCGGAAGCACGTATAAGAGTTGCGTATTGGCGATAATGCCTTTCGTGTACTCGTTATCGGGAAGCTGCGCCAATGACTGGACGATCGTACCCACCGCCCCGTTTTCCTTGCGGAGTTTCTGGTAACAGAACGCCACCGTCGAATGTATGTCCGCACCTGAAAAGGTGTCCTTTATAGACTGGCTTTCTGCGTACTCGTCAAAGATCAGCATCCCCCTGACGGAACGATCCGAAAGGATCTTGTTCTCTATCGTATCGAAAAGGATTGTCATAATGACGGAAATCAGGAACGGATCTTTCTTTATCTTCGTCAGCTCAAAGACGATAAAATCCCGGTTCTGCATATCGTTCTCCAGTGGGGACGGCTTGCACACGTTCTCATAAAAGCCCCCCGGCATAAATTCCGAACACACGTGCAGGAAGCTGTCTATATCGAAGTATTCCGGCAGGATATTCAAACGCTCATACAGTTTTTTCCCCTCTCTCTGGACGTACCTGTAAAAGTCCGGGAAACAATGGCCGTCGGGAATATCCTCGTAATAACGGCAAATGATCTTTGTCAGCGAAACAACTTGTTTCGTGTCCTCCATGATCGCCTTAGACCGCCAGAATTTAAGCACCAGGTTTACAAGCGTCTTTATCTTCTCGTTGTCCGGCTGCTTCCCGGCCGTATAGAACGGATTGATCCCCAACGGGCTGCTGCCGTCATAATCAATATGCAGCGACCTGTCCGGGTACAACTGCGAAAGCTGGTAAAAGCTCTTTCCGAACTCGACGACGATCTGTTTATAATTCTGCTCGATGTTCTGCTGGATGATGTTCAACGACGTAACCGACTTTCCCCCACCCGTCGATGCGACGATAATCATGTTACGTGCCGGAATGCGTTTCTTATCTGCGTCCCAAACGTCCTTTCGAATCGGTGTTTGATACAGCCGTTCGTTAAACAAGATCCCCTCCTTGTCGCTGCGGAACGTAGAGTAATTGATCCCCATGCAGAGCGACGAATGCAGATCCGAAAGAAACAGGTAGTCTGGATTCAGGTTGTTTTCCCGGCCGATGATCGAGCCTATAAAGATATTATAAAGCCCCTCGTAACTTGGAATGTAATATTTAAACCCGGCGTTCGTGAAAATCATTTTTACCTGTTCCGTCTGTCGGTTCAGGATCGTTTCGTCATCCTCCAACAGCAACACGTTCAGGTGCGTTTTGCAAAGCACGTTTTCCTCGTTGATGATCTCCTGCTCATACGAGGCCAGGCCGTCATAACGGCTTTTTATGGCCTTGTCGAACTCCCGGTAACGGCCGAACAGCTTCACCCTCTCGGCCAGTTCCTCCCGGTAACTCCCCCCGGCAAACTTCCATATCTGGTTCACCACATGGGAACAAGGCACATGAACGCCGATCCTTTCCAGCATCGACATATAAAGCTGGCTGTTCGCCTCCTGCAAAGTGCTGTCCGTGACATGTACTTTCATCCTGTCGGGCAGATACCTTTCATCACAAACGGCAAAGAACACCCCTTTTTTCTGTCCGATCCTTATCATATCGGAACACTGTATATCCCTTAGTCCCTCGTCGTCATGGAAACCGTTCACGTACCGGAAAAGGTGCTGTTTCACCTCGGCCACGTCCAACGGCCGGATCTGCGTGCTGCGGATATTCCGGATAATGGAAACGGCACTCTCCACCGATTCCAGAAACTCGGCCAGCCTGTCCCGGTCTGCCTTCGCCAGTTTCTCGCTATACGCCAACGGGTTGGCCTGGTACGCTTTTTCAAGGCTTTGCAGCCCTGAAAGCGTAAAGGACAATATGCAGAAGTGATGCAGGTATTCCCGGCCGTCAAAATACTTCCTTTCGGCCGTCTGTATATAGCCCTCCCCCTCGATCACATATTCCGGCTTGAATTTCCGGCGTAAAAACACGTCCTGCTTATGTATAAACCCGGTTCGGACATACTGGAAAGCCCGGAATAACTCGTTATGCCTTTCCTCCAGCTCCGAGCGATCCAGCGAATAGGCCTCCGGCAATTCCAACAGGTAGGAAACGGATATTTCGCCGGATTTGGTAAGTATGGAAGATCCTACCGTATCCAAGATACAGTACGCTTGCGCTGCCGATATTTTCATAAAAAGAGTGTTTACAGGCTGTTTAACAGATCCTTATTCGATATGACGAACACCTGCCTTTTGAACTTGCCGAACTTGCGCCGCATGGAGAGGTTGATAAAGACGATCCGCAAGACCACAGAGGCGAACGCCCCGGCCACCAGCGAAACGATAAAGGCAAAAAAAGATCCCTCCCCACTCATGGCGCTTGTCAGGAAGCCCACGACAAAAAGGACAATCACAGCCAGGATAATACAATAGATGCAAAAAAACTTCGTACTCATTCCATGTACTTTCAGGGGTGTTTCCAGCCCCTTTCTGACCTGGAAGTCCATTAGAGGGACATTTTGAGTTTGCTATTGACAAGTGCGATAACGGCGGCAATGATCGCAAGCCCGATGATAATGTAACCAACCACCCAGAGCAAGTTTACGATACCCTCTTTTCTTGTTCCCTGTCCGTCCCGGTCTATAATCTTATCGTAATTCATCACCACACCGATCCCCACTCCCACGATCAGGAGCATGGCGATCACCGGAACGGCATAATCACTAAGGAATGTGTTTACTTCATTTCTGATACCTCCAGTAGCCTGGAGCAAGATAAACAAAGGCGTTTTCATAAGGATTCTATTTTTTAACGTGAATAAATTCCAACCCGTCCAATCTTAAAACAACCTTTGCTATTGCGCTGGAGATTTCAATGTTTTGGAGTGTATTTATACAATGATAATGAACAAAATCCATTCCAATTTGACATAATACACCACTGTTTTAATAAATACACTAATAATCAAACTTTTATAAATTTATCTCTTTTTCTATACTCCACAAAAAAGTGTGGAGTTGTCCCCACACTTTGTAGAACATAGCCACACTTTCCCTGTTATTCAATGCCCTGTATATCCTTTATGATCTGCTGGTAATTTTCCTCTATGTCCGAGGCCAGTACGGGATGCACGATCGGAAGCGGATCTTCCTTGTCCCCGTACATTTCAAACCTCAAATGAAAGTCCCTCATGTTGGAATGCGCCGCACTTCCCACGAACTCGCCCGATTTCAGGCTGGTAAAGAAATTCGTGTCGTATATTTCCTCTTTCTGCGTGGAAACGGTACGGCTGCGGTTCTCCCCTCCCCGGCCGCTTCCGGTGGTCTTTGAAACCCTCTGCCTCTCCTCTTTCCCGAAAACAAGCGGATAGCTTTTCAAGGCCTCTATGTCCTTTGTCCGGCCAAAGAACTGGTTCCCGAAATTGGATTCTATCGAACTGCGGTCATATTTCCCGTATATCTTCTCGATCTTCGCCGCCGACTGCGTAAGGAAAACGAAACTGCAAAGGTATTCCCTTAGAACGGACGGCAGTTTCTCGAAATCGGCGATCCGGAACGTGGTCGCTTCATCCAGGAAGTAGAAGAACGGCACTTTGTTCGCCAGCGTGAAACGCCGGGAAGAAATGGAAAGCATGAGCGATATAACCGGGGAAATCAGGTTTTCGATCTGATAGGCGTTCGATACGACAACCAATTTCGGACATTCCGGATCTATCAGGTTAAAGTCGAAATCATTTCCGGAAAGGACATAACACACCTTTTTTTCGTTGGCGAGCGTGCTTAGACTGTTGGTAAGGCTGCTTAGATAGCTGCTTTGCGTCTTGGGGCTGTCCTTTGCGTCCAGGAATGCCCCGGCCAGTACCCGGCTCTGGTGCTTGCCCTCCAGGAACGACGTTATCCGGACAGTTCCGGCCGAACAAATGAAATTAACGATATGGGGTATCGTGCAAAACTGCGGATAGTCGTTATAAAACCGGATCGAAACGCCCCTTAATATTCCCAACGCCCCGTTAAACCACTCGTCCCGTTTGCCGTCCTTTCCCTGGTAGGCGGTCAGCATATCATCCATTAGCTGCAAGAACAAGGTTTCATTCTTCACCACGGAAGGGCGTATCGGATTTGTCCGGTGCGTCCGTTCCATATCCGTGAAACTGATCTGGAAGCACCCATAAGGGTAATTATGTTTTTTTACCAGGTGTACGGCCGTCCTTGCCAGGTCGAAATCCTTGTAATTATAGACAAATCCGGCAAACCCGGCCTGTATATACTGGCTTAACAAGGGCTTTCCTATGCTTTTGGTCTTTCCGGAGTTCGCCCCACCATAGACCAGGAAATTATCGAACGGATCGGCAAAGGTTATTTTCTTCCCTCCCCCGGCCGACAGTTCAAAACGGTATTTCTGTCCCTTTTGCTGCTGTCTGCCGGAATTTGGAAGCAACAGCACAACAACGATGATCCCCACCAGGCAGGCGATCCCCATAATAATATACATCATCATATCATAACTCTTTAAACGGGTTTAAAAAACTGCCGATCTGTTTTATCAGCATCATTTTTATGTTAGCCGGATTCTGTATTAGGCTGACGGCCTTTCTCACGTTGCCTACAAGCATCCTTTCCGTCCTGAAGCTATCCCCCAGGATCTCGTTTATCAGCTTTTGTTTGGCCTTACCACCGATAAACCCGACCGTCTTGTCTGCGCTTCGGTGCGTTCCCCTTTCCCGGCCTCCGGTATCTTTGGCGTACCCGGTAAAGGCAAGCAAATCCCGGCGTTCCATAAAGAAAGAACTTTCCCCCTTGATGTAGGTATAGTTTCCGGCCTCGTCCCTTTCGATCGTATATCCCCTCTCTCTCATGGCCTTGTTTATCTGCCTTACCGTCCGGTATTCGGGATTTGCCAGACACTCCCTAAGATCCTCGTTCCTGACTGCGTACCCATGCTTGTATCGGTCTATCAAATTGATCTCATTCTCGTATGCGTATTTCCGGATCGCCGAAATCGGCACATAGGTTTTCGTTTCCCTATCAAACAGTACATCATAAGACACCTCTTTAAGCTCTTTCCTGTATTTCACCGGATCGGGTTCAGGCATGGGCGTTTCCGTTTCGTTTTCCGTTTCTTCCGGATGTGCCTCGCTCCCCGGCGTTTCCTGCTGTGGCTGCTGCGCTTCCTCCTTTGTTTCCGGCTTTCCGGTCACGCTTTTATCCTCTTCCGGCTCGATCGGCACTTTCTGGTATGTCAGGAAAGAAATATTCTTGGCTTCCAGGCCGTTTTCCCGGTAGGCCACGCCCTCCTGCTTGTACTTGTACAGGTTAAACCGTTCGATAATGTCCTCCATGTGGCGGCTCTCCAGTTTCGGATCGGCGAATTTTTTCAGATCCTTGTGCCGTATGCTCACCCGTTCGCCCTCCCGTGAAAAGGAATGTACCCCTTTCCGTACCTTATGCGTGTAGCCTTGTTCTTTCATGGCTACGACAATCTGGTTAGCGGACGTGAAACGGTAGTTCTCCAACAGATTTTTAAGCTCCGGGTTCTTGATCTTCTTCAAGACGGCTTCGGCCGTCGGTTCGCTTTTCACAAGGTTTATTTGATGCTCGTATGCGAACTGCCGGACGGTGGCGAACGATACCGTCGTATGGTTTTGTTCATCATAAACCACTTTATAAGCGACCTCTTTCAAGGCCTTTTCCCCTTTCTGTGCTTCATCTTTTACATACGTCGAGAAACTTATATCCTTTACCAGCAAACCGTTCTCCCTGTACCCGGCTGGGTTCGCCTCGTACTTTGTCAAGTCGAAACGTTCCGCTATGCTTTTTAGCTGCTCGTCAGACAGAGGTTGTTCGAACGCTTTCAAGAGCCTGTGTTCAACCTGGAACACTTCACCCTCCCGTGAAAAGGAATGCACCCCATTCCTTACCTGGTGCGTATAACCTTGTTCCCTCATGGCTGCGACGATCTGGTTTGCCGCCGTAAACTGCTCATCCTGCAATATCCTTTTAAGCTCCGGGTTCGTGATCTTCCCGATCTCGGCCGATACCTGCGGACGTACATAAGTCTCCCCCTCTTTGGCCTGGTAATCGAATTTCCGGTTAAAACATTCCTGTACCCTGACTTTCCAGCCCTCATGTGAAAACCCCCGTTTCACCGTCCCCCTGCCCTCCAGTTCCCAGGTGTTCCCGGCCGATTTAGCCCCCGGAGAAAGTTTCACTTTCCCGTCCAGGCTCTTGCGTGAAACGATTACGTGAACGTGCAAGTTCAAACCGGGTTTAGGCTCTCCGATCCTGGCGATCCCCTGTTTCACCTCTTCATCTTCCGGATGATAGGATCGTTCCGTTTCCACACGTGCGTAATACATGAGATCCTGGCCTCCCCTGATATTGTCCCGTCCGAAGTTCAAGGCGTATTCATCCATAGCCGAACGGGTGAACGCCTCCAGCTTTTGGAAAACCTCTTTTTTCTCCTGTGGTGCAAGTTCCTTAAAATCGTCCACTTTCCGGCCGATAAGGTGCATTTGTTCCGACTGCGACGGATTGAGCGAAAGCATGAAGAATTTAGCGTCGTTAGCCCCTAACGCCTTTTTGTTCCCGTCTATATCCATAATTACCCGTTCGGGTGAAATATCCTGCTCCGTATGGGAGAAAAAACGCTGTCCCTCCCCCGTTTCCTTTTCCAGATAACGCACCAGGTCGTGACAGCTTCCCGTATTTCCGCTTTTCACGTCCTCGGCCGGGTGTACTTTGGCAAACATAGGCTTATTTCTTTAGTTCGTCCTTTAACCTTTTCACCCACATATCCAGCGTATTACGGTCTATCTCATAAACCGTATCGTTGAATGTCGGTATCTTCTTCACCTCGTCGATACGCTCCACGATCTCCAGGATCTTGTGCGTATTGCATCCGACGGCCGGAGTTCCTTTCTCCTGCCGGGCTATTTCGAGATCCGTTTGCAACTTCCCGGCCTTCTCCCGGTTTTCCCTGGCTTCCTGTTCCAGTTGTTTGGAACGCTCCAAAAGTTCCTGCACCTGTGAGATGTGCATATATTCGTCCGGATTGTCCCCCGGCGTTTTCACTTCCCCGACAAGCGACAAAAGGAGTTGTTCGATGTTTTTCAGCCTTACGTTAGTGGATTTCTCAATGCCCCGGACAACCTCGATCACTCGGCTTGCCTGCTCTTTGGCCGCAATGTTCGGCGGCATTACATTCGACTGCGGAGTGATCCCCGTCGTTTCAAAATAGAGTAACATTTCACTAATAACGGTATCGTATGTCTTACTGTTTTTAAACAGGTCAAGACGGACTTTTGTCGTATCTTTCACCTTAATAAGATTGTTCGTACTGCTCGCCATAAAAGAAAACGGTTTATCGGTTGGTTTACCGGATTTACTACTTTAAAAATCTGTGCAAAAGGTAGTTATTTATTTTTAGTTTACCAATAGTAAACCAAAAATAAACTTTCATTTTTTAATTATTTAATAATCAGCGATTTAAAAAATCAGCATTGGACTAAGTCCAATGACTGCTTGCTCACTTCGGTAAACCGTCGTTCTCTCTCTCCTTGCTTCGCTCGTCGCTCCTGGAACGCTCCGCACGGCTTCGCTCCAATACATCAGACACCCAACCCACGAAATGCGCATTACAAATGTACACCGCCCGAAAAAAGTGTACATTTGTAAAACGGCGCAATCGTTCCGATTCTCTTTGGTTTTATAGTACGAAAACGAAAATTTACATATTTTAACGCGCGAAAAAATCGCCCTAAAAAACGCTTCGCTCGTTTTTCTCCGTTTCTCATTTTTCCGCTTCCAAAATGTGCATTTTCCACCCATTCCGAAGCCTGCAATTCCGTAAGATTTTCCTCCTTTGTGAGAATAGTCTTTGTAGAGGTTCTTTGTAAGAAAGCGTTTTTGCGTTTGCAATTAATTGAAAAACAAATAGTTACAAACACAAAAACACAACCTAAAATACTCATTTTACTAAAATCCGAAGGGGGAAAATACTCATTTTACTAAAATAGCCCCCTCCGATAAATACCCATTTTACTAAAGGTTACGATAAAAAATACCGAGTATCTTTTGGCGGTATCTTTTATTTCTTTAACTTTGTCCCGAACTCAAAAAACAAGCCTATGGCGACCAACGACATCACCCTCTATATTCCTCCTACGGAGGAAGAAGTAATGTTAATCCAGCCGAATAACGTAACATTCGGCCAGTACTCTGTGACCGAGTGGCAAGAAAACCTCCTGACGCTGATAAGCGACCAGATCCAGCAACACATGACCAGGGAAAAACAACTGCCTAAAGACCTCTTTAACCAGCCTGTCGTCGAGATCAAATGCGACGAAGCCGGGGGGAAGAACAACAAGAGCAAAGTTCTGAAAGAGGCTATCGCCATGATGCGGAAAAACTTTTCCTTTCGCTGGGTGCATCCCAATATCCACCAGACGGTGGAAACGTTCGGGGTGGTGATAACGACGGTACACAACATCAAAGGCACAAACCGGGTAGCCCTGACGCTCAACCCCTGGGCGATCCCTTTCCTGCTCTACTACGGTACGGGTGTCGGCGGTACAAGGTACGGGAAGAACATCGCCTTAACCCTCCGGGGCAATTACACCAAGCGGCTCTACAAGATCATTTGCAGCCAACGGGACAGACGGGAGTATTATTACTCGATCGACCAATTCTGCAAAGACCTGGAGATCCCGGCCTCCTACTCGAACGCACAGATCGACCAAAAGGTTTTAAGGCCTGCACAGACACGAATCAAGGAAAGCGAGGCCGATGTATGGTTCGATTACAAATTCATCTGCAAAACGCCTAAAAAGGGGCAAAAACCGAAAGCCGACACGATTATCCTGTTCATCCATGCGAGAAATCCCCAAGAACTACGAGGCGACCAGCAACAACAATACTCGTTCGTTTACCGTTGGGTTTACGGTGCTTTAAGCTATCCGAGCGACAACACCCCGGTAAGGGCACTCGACAAGATCCTGGAAAGCGGACGGCTGAAAGACGTGTACGACCGTTGTGCATATTACGACGATAAGGTTTGCAGCGGTGAAATGAGTACAGCCCACGCACAAAATTCACTGGCAAAGATGCTGCGTGAGGATTTCGGTATCAAGGCCAGGGGGAAAAAGAAAGATCCCGACCTGTTTGGTTAAATCCAGAAGATTTTCTATATTTGTGTGCGGCCGGGGTGGTTCCCGTCCGTCTGGGGGCTGACGGCTATTGCACGTCAAGCCTTAAAAGTGGGGCGAATTGACGTATTACGACATCCCCACTTTTTCATATACCCCTATATTGTAATGCACATTACAATAATACTAAAATACTAAGATAAGTCTATACTAATCTTAGTATTTTAGTAAAACGAGTATACTTGAAATCTGCCTCCGGCGGGGTTTTTACTGGGGGCTTCTGACCTTTGCACTGTTTCCTATTGTTCCGTAAAATCAGTGTCGCACAGTCCGCACCTTAACACCAGCCCGGATTTTCCCCACACGTTACAGCCGCACCCACAGGTGTATTTCTTCCGCTTTCCGCTTTTGCTCTCCCCCTCGTCCGGATCTTCCGGTTCTTCCGTTTCGTCCCCGTCGCCTCCGGCGATGCGGATCGGCCGGGTAGGTACAGCCGCCAAAGTCGGCTTGTACCTAAGCCGCAAGTTTTGCAGATCCTCCCGGCTTAGCGTATTGAAAACCTGCTCGAACTTCCCTCCCGGAATGATATAATGCGTAATGCTCTGGCCTGTCCTTTTGCCTCCGGCCTCCCCGGTGTCGGACGGCATCAGTCCGACCTGGATCATCTTGTCAGCCCATTGCGAATTATGATACCCTCCCCGGCTCGGCCTGCCGAAATCCTCCTGCCACAAATGGCACATTTCATGTACCAGGGTAGAATGCCAGTCCCGATCTTCCCGGTTCATAAAATCGGGGTTGATGCTGATCTCGTGAACGACCTTTTTTTCCTGCCCGTCCCCTCTCCAACGGTTGGCGGCGAAAAAGCCGAACGCCCCACCGTGACGGAACATATTCACGATACATTCCGAAAGCTCACCGTTAAAAATTGCGTCGTTGTAAAACTGATACAAGTCGTCCAACGTCTTAAACTGGATCGTCGTTATCATAAGCCTTTTGTTTTTCAATCTGAATGCAAAGATACGGATATTTTTGTAATGTACATTACAAAAATACTAAAATACTAATATTAGTATAACCGGATATAAAAGATACCCATTTTACTAAAATACTTGAATAAGTACACGTTACGTTTACAAAATACACTACTGTAATGCGCATTACAAAAATACTATTTTTAGTATTTACTAAAAAAAGCGCATCTATCCCAAAGATTATTCGAGAGATTTTTTTATCTTTCGGCCGAAGAATCCCGGAACGGAAATATTAAAAATATCCACGTTCCCAATAAACCATATACGCCCATGTTTCCAAATTACAAAGACTTTCAGATAGCTGTTTACTACACGCTGGGAAAAGCACTTCCCAAGCATATAGAGGAAGTGCAGACGGAGATCATCGAGAATTTCGATATAAAATACAATTCCCCCATGCTCGCACACCCGTTACTGCGTACCCCCATTTACGAGAAAATCATCCTCCGTATATTAGATACAATGGAAGATTTAAAAGAGATCCACTTTTCCGACGACCGTACCCATGTCGTCCTTACCGGAAGGGGTAAACATCTCCTGGACGAGTACGAGAATGAAATGGATCAGAGGTTGCCTTTCATCATAAGCCGTAAAAAGTTCAAACGTCACACCAAAGAAGAGTTAGCTAAGGCATACCGGGAACTCAATGAATATCCCGATTAGTTTCTCTCCCAGGATTGAGCGCACGAACTAAAATACTAAAAGTAGTATCTACTATTTTTAGTAGATGTAGTATCAAACGAAACGTTTCTTTAAGGCGATGATCGGGTTTATCATCGTCTTGTACATTTCCAGGGGTTCACCCATAAGCTCGCACCGGATTAGGTGTATCAGCCTCTCGTCTTTCGGATCTGTCGGCTGCGGCTGGCAGTCCTTTCCCGTCCTGGTCTGATCCTCCAGTTCGGCCACTAAAATATACTGGAGCGTAAAGATGTCGGCCACGGTTTCCACCTCTCCGGCCACCTGTCGGTATAACTTCCGGTACTCCGGCCAACGATCGGTATCATAGATATTCGCCTCGATATAGGCGTTTATCTGCGGAGTGGTGGCCTTCTGCTCGATTTCCACACCGGAAAGCCTGCGGATCACCTCTATTTTAAGTTTTTTCCCGGTAAACTTCTGTTTCGGCCTTAACCTATACTGCGGCATTTCCCCCAGGGAGATAAACGGCTCTTTATCCCCCTTTCTCCGGTAAATGAAATATTCCGCTATCATCGTTCGGGGATATTCAAAACGTGATCCACTAACAGGGCTTTGTCCTCCGGATTTGCCTTTATCCAGAACAGCGACCAATTCAAGGCGTTTCCATACTCGTTAATACCGTTTTCCCGGACGGTCTGCCCGGCTGTCGGTGAAATCCCTTTCAGGCATGAAAGCGCATTATTATTGCCAAACATGGCATATCTGTTAAAGGCTTCCACCTCGAAAGGATAAATATCAAACCTTTTCTTTCCCTGGACGACCTGCGCAACAATCCGGCTATTATAGTCCGGATATTCGTCGGGTTCGACCTTAATCCCCAGGTTCTCCAGCAAAGCCCGGTTTATCTGATCGTCCGTCCCCAAATAAAACTGAAAGAAATCCCCGTCATACCCCCTGTATTTACCTAAAAGATGCGCATACAGTTCCGCATTCACTTTTCCGTAAATACAACTCTTTATAAAATCCTCGTCGATACGGTTTCCGGCTATCGCATTGGAAACAACATCAATAATCTGTATAATCTTCGGTTTGTTCATATTACATTATTTTATCTACAAATATATATCTATCCAATCAAAAAACGCATTATCAGAGCTATGAAAGCGAAACGGAGTGTAGCGGCAAAGCGTTTTTTGGTTCTTTTTGGGGCGAGTGCCAAAAAGAACTCACCCCGAAAGGCTGTCCCCCTTTCGGGGGATCTTCCTTGTATCATGCCACCTGTTCCGCTTCATCTGCGGCCGTTTCCTCGCTTTCTACGGAGATATTCAGTTTCCCGGCTATCATCTTGACAATTTTCATAGCGTCGGCCAGTACGTTTAAAATGAACTTGGGTTCTTCCCGGATCGCCTTTATCCAGCTTTTCAGATAAGCGGCGTTTTCAGTGCGTATATGTTCGGCTATCCCGAAAAACATTCCTGCCAGGGCTGCGGCGAACTCGGCCGTTAATTCCTCCTTGCCGTATTCCTCTGATCCGAACGGGTGCGCAAGATCCCGGTTCAATCGGGTGGGGTGTCCCGTGGAATGTCCCATTTCATGCAAAAGCGTTTCGTAAAAGCTCTGCATATCGACGAACTGCGAGCGAAGCGGCACTACGATATAATCGGCCAAAGGAGAATAGAAAGCCCTGTCGCCTTGTTGCTCCCGTATCGGGCAAAACCAGCTTTTCGCCTCCAGCATGGCATCTATTTCGGGGTGCGCCTCTCCGGTTGTCCCGTCGGGCTGCTCTGCCTGTCCCCCTCTGAACTTCTCCCTTAACGCTTCCCATTCTTCCGGCCTCACGTCCGAAAAATTGGTCTGATCCAGGTTAAAGACCGAGTAATATTTATAGGTCGGTATAACGTTGTATTCCTGTTGCTGCTCCCGGCTTAACACCTTGTATTCCTCAAAGGTTATTTTCTTGCGTGTTTCCTTGTGGTACACGTAAAAAAGGAAGTAATAGACCGGAAACGATTTCGATCCTTTCAGCACGGAGATCCCGGCCTCTTTCGCCTGGTTGAACGTCATAAATACGGGTGTCTGGTACTGGAATTTCTCGCAAAGGAAAAGAAGTAAAAAGGCGTTGCCTCCGGCGTACCTGCGTCCTGTAAGGTTCTGCGGAAAGAAATTGCGTGTATTCGCCGCAATGGTGATCCAGGGCTTTTGCCAATTGTCCTCTACCTGCTGGATCTTCTCGATCATCAAATTTGCAAACTGTTGCGCTGCCTTGTCGAAATAATCAGTTTTCATAACTACGTCCCCCGTTCTTTATCCTGGTGGGTGAGCCAGTTCTAAAGGTTGTTATCTCTTTTTCTATACCTCTAAGATAGCACTTTTATTTGAGATATGCAAGCATTTAAACAACATTTAACTAACTATTTATCAGACAATTATATGCAAAAGTAGTATTTTAGTATATACTAAATTTAGTATTTACTACCTGATCTTTTCCGATAGTAAACTCCCCACCTCGCACCCTCCCCCCCCCAAATCTTGCGGATGCCTAAGATTCCGATGTTTTTGTATCAAGACAACCCCATTTTGGTTTTTCGGGGCTGTCGGTGTGGTCGTCTTGCGTTTACCTTGAGTTCCGAGGGGTTTTTGTATGAGAACACCCCAAACGGTTTTTTCCATAGCACAAGTTTTTTAGGAAAAATACTACCTGGCTTTAGCCAGGCTGGAGATTTTTTCTAAAAGCCGCTTGCGGCTCAACTTGGGATATGGAAAAAGCCGTTTGACCTTTGCAGACAAAAACCCCTCGGAACTCAAGGTAAACGCAAGGCGGCCACGCCGGAAAAACTAAAATACCTCTCTCCCCTGAAAGGGGGTTTAAAACCGGGTTCTACAATCGGCTACCGGAGTGCCCGACAAGGAATGTTCCTTGCCCAGCCGACGAGTGCCTGCGCTCATCAGCCGGGCAAGGATCATTCCGGGTACTCCTTTCCGGATTGTGCCGATCAGTGAAAAGTCAGACGGCTTTTATCCGGCTGGCTTCACCGAACGGCTCTATCCGGAAATAGCCTACCTTAATCGGGTGGGTGGGTGTATTCATGCGTTAGGGATTGCAGTGGAAAGCCCACAGCCTTTAGGCGAGGACTTGCAACGGAAAGCCCGACCGTTTACGGGAACGCCCAAATCCTCCCAAAGAAAAGCGTACTAATATACTAAAATACTAAAAGTAGTAAATACTACATTCCAGGTAACAAGCCTCTATTCTTTTTAAAATCAATCCAGAAAAGCCATAAAATCCTTGTATAAACGAGATATACTCCCTATATTTGCGTAGTAATCCCCTGTTGTCCCTGTCGCAAGACAAACTCCAGGGTTTTGTTTTTATATACTCCCCCCTATACGGTAGCGTATGGATCTTTTTCCTGAATCACCTTTTTAATCTTGAACAGCCGTTCTTTGGTTAGCGGCTTTATAGTTTCCGGATCCTCACCGTCGAATGTTTCCCCGAAGATCAGATCGTCCACCTCCAGGCCATGATTAAAATTCTCCCTGATACAGTCCCTTAGCAACCAAAGGTTTTTGAGGTTCACCCAATCGGCCGTTATGTTCCTGATCCTTCTAAACATGATTATCGCAGTACGAAAATAATGCCCCACATGATCGTAATCATGGCAAACCCGTTTATCCAGATAATAAACATCTATTTCCTGGTTTTCTTCATCCTCCGCGATCCGGCAAAGGCAGAACGGGATCTGCTCCAGTTTATCCCATTCGATATATTCCGTTGATTTCATATTGTCATTATTATAAATATCATTACTTGACCAGCGAGGCTATCACTTTGGCAAATTCGGAAATATCCCCCTCCACGCTGGCCTTTTCCAACGCTTTCATATATTCTTTTCTACGCTCCACCGGAACAACCGTCCAGTTATAGCCTCCAGACGCAAGCATGGCGTTCAAAACGAACCGTCCCATTCTCCCGTTCCCGTCCATATAGGGGTGAATATACACGAAAAAGAAGTGTCCCAGGACAGCCCTTACCGCCGGGTGCGGCTCATTCTTCAAGAGATCGAAAAGAACGGGCATAGCGTCCCTGACCGCTTTCGGGTTCAACGGGATATGTTGCGATCCCCGTATATAGACCTGCCCGGTACGATAACCCACAAGATCCTCCCTTTGCAAGATCCCCACCGTAACGAACGGCATCCACATCTGCATATACCAGACCGGATGATCCGCCCTTACCGCTTCCCCTGCGTTCTTTCCTTTCAGTATATCGGAGATCGTCCCCCTGACAGCCTGGAACGCCTGGTAATACCCACGTGCCACCAGTGCGTTTTTATGCTCCTTATCTTCTTCCTCCGGCTTCCAGTTCCCGACACGCACTTTCTCGATCAGTTCCGGGGAAACCCTATATCCCTCGATCGAGAGAGAATGATAAGCGTCCTCCGAATACTTTTCATCGACGGATCTCAAATACCCCTCCACGTCATCAATCTTTCCAGGGGCTTCGGGAAACAGTTCTACAACCTTATCCCTCATGTTCTCCCACATCAGGCGCAAGCGTGTGACGTAAGGCGACACCTCATAAACAAGGGGCGTTCGTGGCTGATCCTCGAACGGATCTTCTTCTCTCACGTCATACCCGAACCCCCGCATCGTGGAAACGATGCTGTCGGCGATTTCGCTGTTCCCGATGTTCCGGAACGCCCCGGCTATTCTTCCGGCACGAAGCGAAGCCCCGTTTTTCGTCAGTACCTTTAATATATCGGCAGCGTCCCGTATCATGGCCAGGCAGGTGCGGGCTGCGATCTTCTCCACTTGGAAATATCTCGGCGTGGCATATACCAAGGCTTCGGCAAGCGGATAGAGATTAAGGCCGTATTCCGGCTCTTTATATACCTGATCCGGGATCTCGCTTTGAAACACCAAAAGCGAGGTATCATACATCAGCTTTTGCGTGTTGTTATGGCCTTTCGGCGACTTGATAATCACCTGCACGGGCACAGTCGTTTTCCCCGAATACAGATCCAGCGACTGGTCGGCCGTCAAGCACCATTGTTCCCCCAGCCGGACGGCCGCATATTTCGCAATAAAATACCAAAATGAGGTGTACCAGACCGTCGTGTCCCCCTCTGTTCCCGGCCTGGCCGCAATATACCAGCCTTTCATTACTTCCTGCAACCAGCCGTTATCCAACAGCCGGGTTAAATGCGTCCTCCCTATCTCGGCCGTCCCTTGCAGGACGACACAGCGGTCTTTCTCCTGAAGCTTTCTTAATTCCTCCAGTGAAGCCGCCATTTTCTCCGCCATTGTTGCCATAACCGTTTTTATTTAGATTCTGATTATTTTCGTGCAAATACTCGTTTTTAGACACGTGCAAATACTCGTTTTTAATTATGTGCATTTACTCGTATTTGTTGCAAAAATACAATATTTGTTCCGATAATCAGCTACTAATGAAGTCTTTTTTTACTTGTTGTATCGTTGAAACGGCCTTTCCCGTGAGCTTCGCCACGTTCCGGATCGAGTAGCCTTTCTTTAACAAGGCGATCGCCTCCCGGTATTCCTCTTTCCTCTGCCCGGCCGTTTTCCGGCTTCCCGGCTTCCGTCCCAGCCTGCCCCCTTTCTGGATGTACAACTCCCGTCCGCTATTAAGGCGGTCGATGATCCCCTGGCGTTCGATTGCGGCCAGTTCCCCCAATAGGGTAGTAATCAGAGAGGACAAGGGGTTTACCGTCTTGTCCGGCCGTAATGTTTCCAGGTTCAAGTTTTGAATATACACGCATATTTTATGCGTGTGCAGCGTATCGAGTGCCTTTAGGATCTCCAGGGTGGAACGCCCCAGGCGTGAGATCTCGGTCAGCAACAGCATATCCACCCGGTTCTGCGGATCTGTGCAGTATTCCAGGCAACGGCTTAAAACCGGGCGTTCGATATTTGCCTTTCGTCCGCTTATCTTTTCCTCAAAGACCGCCGTCACCTCGTACCCCCGTCCGGCTGCGAACCTCTCCAGATCGACAACCTGCCGTTCGGTCGATTGCCTGGCCGACTGCGAGCTTACACGTGAATAGATAACCACATTCATAAGACAAGGGATATTATAACAGGTCAGTTATCACAGCCGCCGGAATATCCAGCTTTGAGAAAGCGAACATCTTTTTCCCCAGATCCTTTAACGAGGCTCCGATATGGTACACGTCCGTTTCATCAACGATCAGGAAACGGTCGTGACTGTCCCGGTACGTCCTGATGTCGATAGGTGGGTACTGGCTGTTATGCCTGTCAAGATCAAGTTGGAGTTGCTGCGTGATACGCTGGGTGTAAATGGTGGCCGAGACACCGACGCTGCGTTTACTCAACATGAGCAAGACCGTTTCGTCCACATAGTTGTCGATAAGCACGATCGAACGCCTGGCCGACTTTACCAGATCGGTGGCGAACTTGTACGCATCGAAAATCTGTCCGTTATAAAAAACGCCTTCAACCGGGGGCAAGGCAGTACGCACAAAAAAATCTATCTTCTCGGTATGTTGAGCGACAGTCCTTTCAAGTTCTGACAAACGTTTATTAATGGAATACCCCTTTAAAAGATAATCCTTTAATACACTATTCGCCCATTTCCTAAAAAGGGTTGCGTTCTTGCTATTAACCCGATATCCTATTGACAGAATCGCATCAAGATTATAATATTTAGTAGTATATCTCTGTTTGCCGTCATTACCCATATGTTCCAAAATGGAACATGTGCTATCTATATCAAGTTCGCCGCTTTTGTAAATGTTGTTCAAATGTTTGGTAATAGCTGGCCTTTTAGTCCCGAACAAGTCGGCTATTTGTTCTTGTGTCAGCCAAACGGTTTCATCTTCCAGCCTCACTTCCAACTTGACCGCTTCATCCGGCTGGTATAATATGATTTCTCCCTGTTCCATTACTTATTTACCTTTTCTTAATTCATCAAGCCTCTGCATCGCACCGCTGAACTTCTCACTAAACATCATATCATCGGGCAAAACAAACCAGGTGGGAATACCTCTCGACTGTGGATTACCTATACATTCATCTTGCCCGTTCTGTTTGCGGTAATCGTCCCATTCACTATAAGCGATGTTCCAACGAATACCTAATTTATAGGTATTTTCCCATTTAATAATAGCCAGTGAATAGGCCGGATCATCTTTGCCGTCATAAATCACTTCTACAACTTCAACCACCCCTTTAGGGGAATTTATAAACTTCGGGTTTTTATAGGAATACATATATCATACATTTTTAATTTAACATGTGGCAAAGATAACACAAAAACAAATACATACGTATATACGTATGTATAATTAACATCTCTAAAAATTATCTCCAATAAAATCTACTTTTTTCTGTCTTTAAATAAAGCGATTATGACTACTTTTAGAACAGGATAAAAGATTATAAGGGCTTTCGCACCCCAAATGGTAAAAAGTATACCATATAAGATTTTCATTATTTGAATTTTGTATGGGTCTTTGAACAATCCTAAAACGATAAGACTTATCCCGCTTAAAAAAATCACTAAAAAGAGCACTGCACATATAAAAATGGGAAACGGACCGTCATATTCAGTAAAATCGGCTAATCCAAGCCATTTCTTCCATTTTCTCCACCGTTCTCTCCTCCTTTCTTCCGGTTCCCTTTCCTTCCTCATTCTCTCCGACTCTATCACACGCCGACGGAATTCCTCGTGGGGACGCTGTAAACTGAGATTGTGCCTTCGCATCTTTTCACTAATGCGTTTCTTTTTTCTTTTTGTCACTCTTATATTTTCTATTTCTTGTATAGTCTTACCTAATTTAATATGTGGCAAAGATAACACAATAAAATAAATACATATAATTAACATATAAAGAGATTTATAGTTATTCTAATCTTTGATTAATTCCGGCACAAAAACAAAACGTACCGAAAGGTGGAAACCGGATTTATTTCGGTACGCTTCCCCGAT
>ERZ773142.511-NODE-511-length-33312-cov-15.465_pt1 | contig 33312 bp, 31 predicted proteins | sample MGYA00580853_ERZ773142 | MGnify/ENA primary metagenome ERZ773142 (study PRJEB29015, sample SAMEA2737862) | human gut metagenome | biome: human gut; feature: human-associated habitat; material: faeces | place: China | collected 2012 ... | reverse complement strand
ATTACGGCTTTAGTTGATATTGGGATAAAATTTTACTTTTTATAATATTTATAGGTAATAAGTGAGTAGTTACTGTAAAATTCTATAATTAATGGAAAATAAAAAATGCTGAGGAGAAAAAATTCTTTTCAGCATTTTTCATACATATATATTATTTTTCTAATATATTATTATCAAGTTCCCAATTATAGATAAATCCCTCTTTAGATAACATATCCTCTAGTTTAGCACAATAATTCTCTAAACTTATTATATCATTTATTGCACTATCCTTTTGCCCTAGAGAGTGAGCAATATCATTTCTAACCCTTCTACTGTGATCAAAAATCTTATAATACTCTATTATCTTTTTATTTTCATTATCTTTTTTAAAGTTTGGTCTTGAAACTCTAGGCTCTAATTTAAAGAACCATTTTCTAGCATAATCTAGTAATTCCTCTTCACTTTTATCAGGATAAAACTCCCTTAACTCATCTGCTACATACCCTTTTATTGCCTCATTAATATTGATATATGCCATAGCATATCTACTTTGTTTATAGTGCCATTTAGCCAATCTCACTTGAAGAATAAAATCTTTTTTTACTCCATCAAACTCTTTTACAAACTCTCTTACAATTTGAGGTATAAGCAATTTACCTGGTCCTTTCATCTCATCAATTTCAGGTAACAATTTTTTTAGAGAGTTTAAATTTTGCTTTAAAGTTCCAATATAATTAAGGTTCATAGCATGAGAGAAAGTTTTTAGTTTTTTTCTCAACTCTTCATTTTCAATATTATCTAATAAAAGATAACTATTTCCATAATTTTTAAAAGATTGAGCTCCTTTAATCCATTTTAAAAGTTTATAGAAAGCATTTAAATCAATAATTGGAGTGATATTGCTAGTTCTATCAGCTATTTCAAACATTCCATAAGAGATCATCTTTATCTCAATATTTTTATCCATAAGATCTGTTATAAAATTCATAACTAAAAACATCCACATAGCATTGGATCTAAAAGAGTGAGTAATATCAATATATACCTCATCTCCATCTTTAAGGGTGTCTTGTAAGTTTAAAATAATATTAAAGTTATCAAATATCTGCTCACTATCCACCCCATATTTTGTAACTCTTCCCTCTATCTTTCCATTAAATATATTATTGAACTTCTCTATTTTTAATTGAGAGATATCCATATCTTTATTTGCCTCTACTATTGTTTCAAATAGGCTCATAGCATACTCTTCATCATAATCTATATTGTATTTTTTACAATAATACTCATAAAGATTATCCCACATTGAACCTACTGTTCCTATAAAAATTGTTTTATCAATTTTGAAATGCTCTTCTATAACTGAGGCGATGAAACTTCTATTTTCATAGACTTTTCCTTCTAAAGAGTAGTTGGTTTCTCTATACTTTCCATCTCTTTTTTCTCCCCCACCTATACCTGCTATTAAAATTTTAGCCATAGTTATCCCCTTTCAAATTATTTATACGATAGTATTTCAGGCATATTTCCTTTATTTGAATCTCTTCTTAAATAAGCTCCTCTACTAAAATCTAATTTATTTTTTTCATTTAAAATAACTCTTAATTGTTTTACTTGAGAATTATTTTCTAAATATCTATTTTTAATCTTTTCAAGATAGATATTTTTATCCTTTACTTTTCTATTAGGAGTAAATGATGAAAAATTATATCTATTTTCTTCAAATAATTCAAAAGAATCTATACTTATTTTACAACTACCTAAACCTAATGCTTTTCCTCTTCCTATCTTATGAAGTAGATCTTTTTCAAGTTCTAAAGCATAAATTAACATTCCCAACTCAATATCTGTTAAATTTTTAAATTCCACTTTAAAAGAAAATGTTTTCAAAGGCTTTAAAAAATGAACTGTTGTAGTTGTTGGTTTAGCTCTATCTTTTATTATATTTTCATAATTTTGATAGTTTTTCTTATTTTCTAATTGATTTGTGTGATGCCAATAAAACTTTCTTCCTCTTATTTCTCCAAATCTATCTAAATAATATTTTTTTAAAGTTTCTCTAGGCTCTCCCATAGGTTTTAAAGTAATTACAGTAGTAGAATTACCTACTTTTGGAAGTTTTGCATCACTAAAATAAACTCTTCCACTATATGCAGAGTTTCCGTTTTCATCTGCCTTTTCTACAGTTGTTCCAAATAATCTACAAGCAAAACAAAGTCTTTTTAAATTATCACAAGGTTTAAACTCTTCAGGAACTATCTCTTCATTTTTACATCTTATACAACTGTGAGTGATAGTTTCTATAATATTTCTAATCTCTCCTTTAAGTGTACTTGCTGAAATTATGTAGTTATCTTTATCTTCTAAAAATTGTTCAGTAGTATGTTTTCCTGATTTTGATTTCTCTCCACCTGTAAAAATTGGAGTATAATTTATTAAACTACACTCTATTTTACCACTATTTTTTCCTAATTTTCTCTCTTCTTTTTCTACTTTATCTCCTAAGGAAACAAAGTTAAAAGGATAGGTAAATAAAGTTGAGTTAGAACTTTTTGGAGTAAAATTGTTTCTTTCTTTATATTTTTTAGGCTCATATTTAGAATAATCTTCTTGCCTTTCCTCAACTTCTATTTCTATTCCATATTGTTTTGCAAGTTCTTCTCTTGAAAAACTTTTTCTTTGATTTTGATTTCTTCCCATTATCTCTCACCTCCAACTATACCAATATATTGGAAAGTCTCTATTCCACTCTTTTTCCCAAATCTTACTTTTAATCTCTTTCCATCGTTTAGATAATAGTATTTAATCTCCTCATCTACAATATCGCTTTTTTTGATTTCACTATATCTAATCTCTCCATCTCCAAAATTAAAAGCAGTTATCATAAAGTTATCATTAAAAATATACAACTTATAGAAATTTGTATCCAGAGTTTCTAACTCTCCTCTATATATTTTTCCCTCTCTATCATAGTCAATATATTGTATAGTTAGATCTTTTTCCTCTTTTAATCTCTCTTTTATCTCATCTAAATTAAACACTTTTAAATCTTCCATTATTCCACCTCTGCAAAAAGAGCCTTAATAAACTCATTTGGATTTTCCACATCTATCTTATTAAAGTTTTCCTTTAATTTCAAAGCCTCACATAGATATTTATCTCCTATTTTTATTGATTTTTTCTCTACTCTTTCAAAGTATTTATTCATATCTTTTACAAGCTCTTTTTTCCCAAAATATTTATAATACACCATCTCTTCAATCTCTAACTCAATCTGTCCAAATCCCCTTGTTTTAGAGTTTCCGATTCTTAATTCCCCATTTATACTATCTCTTAAAATAAAGTATAAAGTTTTTAACTCTTTAAGAGAGATATTATTTACAGTTATTTCACTAAGAAAATTTTCAGTAGTGTATTCAAATTTTAATGGTACAGTTGCCTTTCCTGAAAAGTGATCTATTGGAGTGATAGATCTAGATTTTAAAATATCCTTTAAACTTTCACTGATCTTGTCATTATCAGAATAAAATCTCTTTCTATCATCAACTTTATATAGAAAAGCATCTCCAATAAAGATTCTTGTTTTTTGAGACTTATCATCATCAGATTTTCCATAAAGTTTTTTTACTTCCTCTTCATTATTTTCAAAAATATCTAAAGTTCTATCTCTAAATGCTCCTCTTAAACTAGATCCAGGGATATAAATCTCCCCTTTTCTATTATCTTCACTGATTTTTTCACTACCACCATTATATTCTAATTTTGTTCCTGTACTTGATTCAGTAGTTAAAAATCCTATGTAGTTTCCATCTTTATCTTCACTATCTTTTTCTTTATTTCCTAATTTTATCAATAGGGGAGACAATGGTTTTATTTTTAATTTTAAAATTAATTTGTTGTCTAATCTTAAAAACTCTCTCATTATAGCTCCCTCCTATTCTATTACTAAATCAATATCATCTATTTTTAAGAAATCCTCTTTTTTAAGAGTTCCCATTTTTCTCTTGAAAATATATTCTTTTAGATTTGATTTATCTACATATTCAATCTCTTTTATATCTAATCTACACTTTCCTATACCTCTTGAAAGTTTACCTCCAAAAAGATCCCCTTCAAGAATATCTTGTAAAGCTAAAGCTACTAAGTTAATTTGATACTTTTCAAGATTTTCTAATTCCATAACAAATTTAAACTTTGTTCCAGATGGTAATACATCATAGTCAAATTTAGCTCCCTTTTCAGTTGCCCCAGTATTTCTATCAATTTTTATTCCATCTCTTTTTATAGAATCAACATCAGATAAGATCTTCATATCAGCTATATGTATTCTTCCTGCCATACTTTTAAAACTATCTATCTGTTTTAAATCTTTACCTAATTTTTTAGCTACTCTTTCTCTTACCTTTGCTGGTACTTCTTTATCATCTAAATTAGTATAACCAAAAATTAGTTTAACATCAGCAGAGTTTAATTTATCATTTGTGTTTTTATCCTTTAAAACTATTCCATTATCCTCTTCTAAAAATCTCTCTAACTTAGTGCTTAAATATCCTCTAAATGAAGAACCAGGAATATAATATAATTTTTCTCCATTTATCTCTAAATTCATAAATGGAGAATCTTGATTTTCTCCCTCTTTTCCACTACCAATATGCAAAGCTGTTAATACTATTAACTCACCAGTTATTTTGTATCTATTCTCAAATTTTGAAAAATCCATATTAATTTTCCCCCTTTTCTCCATCTAATTTTTCTTCTTTTAATTTTTTTGCACCAATGCTATATCTAACATATCTTTTTATCATCTCAAAAATTACTCTATTCTTTTTATTTTCACTTTGGAACTCACTATTTTCTAAAAAATTTTTTTTGAAAAACTCATAGAACTCTTTTGTTCCTTTATTTTCTTCATTTCTTTCAATTTGCTCTTCTACAAATTTCTCTATCTCTTTACTTTGAAATGAAAAGTTTCTACCCTCTAAAATTGAATAAAATCTATTTAGTTGGCTAGAGTTTACCCCATCTAAAGCTCTTTTAAACTCTTCCCCCTCAATATATTTTTTTAATATCTCCTCTTTGCTCTCAGCTAATTTTTCACTATCTTTTTTAATCTCTTTTCTCTCTTCAAGCTCTCCAAAAAGAAATTCACTTTTATACTCTTTTTTCTTTCTTACAACTTCAAATTCCACTATTTTTCACCTCTCTCACTAGAGATTTTCACTCTTCCAAATCCCTCATTCTTTCTAAGTCCAAGCCCTTTCTCCTCAATCTCTTCAAGTTTTGGTAAAATACTATTAAAATCATCTATCTTATAAGTTAAAACACTTCCTCTAGTGATTACCAACTCATCAACTTTTCTAATATTGTTAATTATATTGTATCCCCCTAGTTTCCCTGTGTTAATATAACTTTTATTTTCTTCAAATTTCAACTCTGATATTTCCTTTGAATTTCCAATTAATGACTTAAATTGCTCCCCTACATTGTATATAGTATTAAATGGTAAAATTAAATCTGATTGTAGATCAAAAGTGAAAATCTTTTCTTTAGCTTGTTTTTGTAACTTCTCTATTCTAGCTTTTAAATTAACTCTCTCTTTCTCATATTTTCCAAACTTTATAACAGCTTCTCCAAAACCTTTTGATTTCATCTTTCCAAGATAGATTGTATAATCTTTATTTTCATCAACTAATCCCTCTGGTAAAACTATATCTCCAATTAATTTTTCATCACATTGTAGATATTCACTATTAAACAGCATTCCATCTTCTACTGATTTTGTTTGAGAATTGATAGCTATGCTAATCTCATTTCCCTTTGCCTTTAGCATAGATGTTCCTTTTCTCTCTAATTTTACCCCTTTTCCCTTAGATTTATCCTCTATCTCATTTCTAGAATCTACTATCTTATCTGTCTCTATCTTATCTCCATTTATTGCATACTTAGTTATAAATTTACTAGCTAAACTTATATCTCCAGAAATTGCATCTGATGCCTCTATACAAAGCAAATCTTCCAATGAAACATCTTTAGATTTTGCAAAATACTCTATCATAGCTCCTCTAACTGTTGAACCTTGAATAGAGTCTCTTACCTCTACATAGTTTCCTATCTCTCTACCTGTCAATATAAATGGTTCTTTTAAACTTAAAGTATAACTATATTTTTTCAGTTTTCCATTTAAATTTGCTTTTGAATTTTCCTGATTGTTTTCTTCCTTAAAAACATCATCTATTATCTTATCAATTATATCTTTTTGCTCTTTATTTTCTTTATATTTTAACTCTCTTTCTTTAATAAATACATCTACCTTTCCAATTCCCCTAGATTTAAAACCACCAATAGTGTCTAAGTGGAATAGACAAGCTAATATAAATTTCAGATCCTCTCTATCTATCTTATCAGGAACTTCTATATCTCCCTTAAACTCTGTTCCAGCTGTTATATGCTCATATCTAAAAAGAGAGTTGTGAACAGTTGTTCTAGTTTTTCTATCTATTTTTATTCCATATCTATCATTAATATTGTAATTATTCTCATCAACTAAAACTAAATTGGAAAATCTTATCTTATCAAAGTTATTATCTTTAATGTAATTTCCCTCTTTACCAAAATATTTGTCTATAAACTCTTTTGTTGCATCTTCAGATTCTCCCAATCCCAACTTAAATTGAGTTACTCTCTCTTTTAAAATCCCCTTTATATGCTTTCCATTAAAAAATGGTTTTCCCTTACTATCTACTTTTACAACTACATCTATATCTTTCCCTATTATCCCTAAAGATGCTGTAAGAGCAGGAGTTTTAAGTTTAACTGTGTAATTAATTTTCATCAGCTTCACCACCTACAAAATCATATAGCTCTACAATATCAAAAATATTGTTAAAATATTTTTCAAACTCTTGGTAATCATAGTCAATATTATAATTTTCCTTTATAAAGTTAATGTGCTCATCTTTCATTTTAGAAAGAATATTTATAAACTCCATTTTCTTTTCAAAATCTTCTAATTTTTCATCTCTCTTTAGCTCATAAATATATCTTAATTTATTCTTTGGAAACTTAATCTCTTTTAATTCCTTTATTGTAGTAAATAATTTCTCTACATTTTTAACTTTTGAACTTTCCTCTATATCAATAGCATATGGTCTTTCCATAACTAGATTATCTTTTTTCTTAACTTCATCTTTTTTATTTATTGTTTTTCTAAAGCTATCTATATCAACACAACCTTCAGAACCTATAACTTGGAAATCAATAAATCCTGTTTTAGCACTATGTTCATATCTCTTAGCTTTAGCAAGTTTTTGAAGTTTTAATGCTTGCTCAAAAAGTTGGAAGGCAGGTGTTTTAGATTTTGCTATAATAACCCCTGATGAAGATGTTATACTGCTATCCTTTGCCTTTGTTCCTTGTATATAATCTTTCATCTTCTCTTCAAATATTTTTTGGAATTTTTCAGAAAGTTCTAATACTAACTCTGGATTAAATACTGCACAAACATCATCTCCACCAACAATTAAAAACTCTCCAAATCTCTTTTCATCTTTCTTTTCATCAAATATCTCCTTTATTGCTTCAAGAAGTGCATCTTTTGTATTTTTATCCAATGTTTCACTAAATTTATTTAAGAAACCTAAATAATCCTCTTCAACTTTTGGATTGTTACTTTCTTTTTTAAACTCCTCAGATATATTCTTTAAAAAATCTCCCAATCCATCTCCATCACTATACATAAACCCTATAAAGCTCTTTCCATTTTCATAGTCACTTATCTCTGTTCCAAGCTCAATAGTGTTAAATTCCTCTTTCATATTATTATAGAAACTTATTTTCTTTTCACTTTTAGTATCTTTAACTCTATTTGAGAATATAAGCTTTCTTAAACACTCTTCACAGATAATTCCCTTATTATCTCCAGTTCCATTTTTTGTTCCTGTTAAATCCTTTATTTGCTCTCTAAGTTTTGGAATCTCTATTGAATAATCATCTTCTATTAGGTAATCATTTTCTACTGAAAAATTATCAAGTTTTACCCTTCCATCTTTTACATTTAAACCTATATTTTCTAAATCTCTCTCTAAATTCTCCACTGATATTTGAGCTGAGTTTCTTCCACAAAGTTCACACTTCTCAACTCCTATAAAGTCAAGATTCATCATTGGGAAACCTTTACTCTTTTCAGTTGCTATATTTTTAGCTAGTTCATCTATATCTTCCCAAATCTTTCTCTTATTTTTGCTATTGTCTCCACCAACTTTATATTCTGTTTCTGCAAAAGAGGCTACAATTTTTGAATTAGGAGCTTTTATTTTATATGCTTTTTTTACTTCATTGGCTATTTTTTTAGCTATATCTTCACTATCTACAAAAAACTTAGCATTTCCAGCTCCTATATAGATAATATCCTCTTTTTTTGCCCCATTATTTTTTAATATTTCTGGAACAACTATCTGATTTAGATAATCTAAAAGATAACTTGCTCCTCTTATTATTCTCAACTTATTAGTAGAAAATAAAAAATCTTTAATTTTAACTGTTTCCACAGTCATAATATATCTTGACATAAATACCCCCTAGCTATTTATTTTTATCTTTCCATAACCATTTTTATTTTTATAACCTACTCCATTTTCAATCCCATAATTTAATATGTTTTCAAAATTTTCAATAAGCTCACTATCTATATTTTCAAAATCTAGTTTTAATTTTCCTTTAAAAGCTGTTGTTGTATAATCTTTTAATTGAACCTCTACACTTTCCAAACTATTTTCAACTACACTTATTTTTTCAATACTCTCTCTTGAAATATTGATTTTATTTTCTTTAGGAAGAAGTTTATTAAATTTTCTCAATAACCAAGAGAAAAATAGATAGTTGGAATACTCACCTTTAAAATTAGAACCAATCTTAAATAGTGTTGGAGTTAAAAAATTAACCACTAATATTTTATCTTCTAATAACTTTTTACACTTTTCTAACTTTACCTCTTGTATATCCAAATTAAAATTTAAAATCTTTAGTTTTCTATTCTCTAACTTTAATTTAGTAATCTCATTTATTAACTTATTTAGAAACTCTTTCCCATCTATTTTTAAAGATAAACTATTTTTTTCTAACTTAATCTCCTTTAGGTGAAATACTTTATCTTGTAAATTTAAACAGCTTAAAACTTCAGACTTTAAAATATTTTCTCTTATTTTTAGCTCTTTCCCCTTAAATTTAATTATTAACTTATACATCTATCTACTTCCTTTATGTGCTTATAATCTTATTTTACAACATTATTTTTAAAAAGCAATAGAACTACTCATAAATCTTTATTTTAAAAAAATTTTCTATTAAAATTACTTGCTATTTTACATATAAATTACATCTTGTTTATAAAAATCATAGTTTGGAATATAGCCATATTTATAACTTCTTAAATACTCCTCTTTATTTATTGGCATACACAATAAACTATCAGTTTCAATCTCAAGTTGAATATTTATCTCTTCTAAAATTTTTTCAATTTTATTTCCGAAAATTTCTCCTATAAAAACTGAACGTTGAACTCTAACAAAACCTCTATCAATTAATAATTCCGATACTTTTCTTCTAATTCTATTGTTGCTTATATCATAAGTTAATATATAATTCATATTCTCACCTCTAAAATCATATTTTTTAATTTTTTCAGTTCAAATTTTATAATATCATCAATGATATATTTTTTACCATTATATTCTCTTCCATTTTTAAAAACACTATTAAAATAACTACTTACTACACGTTTTCCATCAATAGTTAAACTTTTATTAATATCTCCTTCAAAATATTCTTCCTTTATTACTTTATTATTGAATAGATCAAAAACACCTTCTAAGGCTAATATCCTGTATTTTTCAATAAAATCATATAGTAATGGTAATCTATTATTTCCTTCAGTATGCAATATTCCAACTGTTGTATCAAATCCTTCTTGAAGAATTAAAGTTTCTATTTTTCTATACAGCATTCCAAACATATAATTTAAGACTATATTATATGGTTCTCTTGCCCCTTGATGCTCTCTTTTTTCAAATCTCCATTTTTTGTCCATCAATTCTGAAATTGTTTTAAAATAAATTCTACTAGAAAAACCTTCAAATCCCATTATTTTATTTCTATTTTCATCACTATTTTCTTTAATTTCTTGAATTTTCTTTATATATTTATTAAAATCATTTAAACTTTCTATAGATTTTTTTCTTCTTTTTAATAGTTTTTCTAAATGTATTCTTTGATTTAATATTTTTTCGATTACCCATTCTTTTGCTATTTCCATTCCATCATCACTTGAAAAAAATCTATACTGCTCCCTTTTTAATCTTCCATTTTTTGTACCATTAGTTCTATGAAATTGACCAAGAATATGTCCATAAATATCAGTAATTACTATTGGTATATCTTTTTCAAATGCCAATCTTATAACTCCTGCTGTAACAGAACATTCACTTTCTAAAATAATACTCTCTATTTTTTCTGAAGATAATATATATTCTTGTTCATCATTTTTTACACAAAAACTTTCCTTAACTTTTGATATTTTTGTTCCATGTCTTGAAATATAAAGTTCCATATAACCCTCCTTGTATATAAAACTAGTATTCCAATGCAGTTAATCTCCTAATATTGATTTTATTTTTATATCTTTATTATACATTCGCTATTTACTAAAAATCTTACAATTCTTACTAAAATTTTTATTTAATATTAAAATTCTAAAAGTGGAGAGTTTAAAACATTACTACTTTTAAGATACAGAAATGGAGTTTCTGCATACCTTAATTTAAAAAAATTAATTATTTCTTTGACAAATGGTTTCTGTCGATGTTATAATATTATTATGGAACATCAATTCCAAAACCTATTTTTTCAAAAAATAACAGGTTAAAATTTAATAGCTCCTTATAAATGCTAGGACAAATGCTCGTTAAATTACATTTTTTAAGAAAAAGTTGTACGAGCAAAAGGGAAGAAAAAAGAAATAGTACTAATTACTGAAACAAGTGATTAAAAAATGCTCCTTAAATTTTTAAATTAAAAATACCTTTAATTCTGATAAATTCAAAAAACAAGGGTATAAGGAGCTAACCATCTAAAATAAGGTTTAAAACAATCCTAAAATTAGTAGAAAAGATCTAATAAAGTCAGGTATAAGGAGCTAACCATCTAAAATAAGGTTTAAAACTACCTCAGTAAAGTCTTCAAGTTCTCTTAACCAATCATGTATAAGGAGCTAACCATCTAAAAAACTAACCATACTTTGAAGAACCAACCTTACGGATATGTTCTTGTATAAGGAGCTAACCATCTAAAATAAGGTTTAAAACACATATATTTCTTTATATAATATATAATCGTCTTTTCGTATAAGGAGCTAACCATCTAAAATAAGGATATAAACAAAAAAGAGAACTATTAAAGTTCTCTTTTTAATTAAGCAATAAATTTATAAAAATTTTCATTAGCTATATCCTTTCTTCTATCCTTTGTATTTACCTTAATTGTATAGCACATCTCCTCTAATCTACTTCTAATTCTATTTGTAAATTTTCTCTCCAACTGATATAGGCTTAAATTGGTAGTTACTATCATAGGTTTCTCACTTCTATATCTTGTATCTATTAATAAAAAAGCTTTTTCTATGGCAAATTCAGTATTTCTTTCTCCTCCAAAATCATCTATTACTAAAAGATCACATAGTTTTACAAAGTTTAAAATATCATTTTCAGCTTCAGCCCACTCTCTTTTTACTCTATTTAAGTAGAGTCCAAAATTTATTATTAAAACTGTCTTTCCATTATCCATAAGATAGTTAGCTATACAGGAACTAGTAAAAGTTTTCCCAGTTCCTGAATCGCCTATAAAAACAATCCCTCTATTAAAATTAATCTCCTCTACAACTCTTTTAGCATATCTTTTAGCAAATTTTAAATATTTATCTCCATATATATCATTTTCAAATCTACTTTTTAAAAACTTTGTATCTATCAAAGATACATCTCTATATCTCTTTATTTTACTATTAATAATTTCCCTTTCTCTTTTCTTCTCTCTCTTTCTTTTAACTTCTCCTCCTCAATAATTTTTAAACAATTACACATTGGTTGATATCTTATAATCTCTCTAATAGATTCAGGAATCCAGAGAGGTATATTTTTTACCTCATAGTACTTTTTTCCACAATATGGACATACTTTCGTCATAAATATACCCCCTTTATTTATAATTTTTTACCACAATTTTTCCTGTACTGCACAGTTTTCCAATGAAAAATTCATATTTATTTTTTCCTCTTTCCCTATTAAAATATTTTCAAAATCTCTTAACTTTTTTACCCCTATAATCTTTTCTTTTAATTTTTTAGAGATTGTTACATTTCCAGCTATCTTTTCTTTTTCATCTAAAAGCTTTATATTCCCCTTAACTACCTCTTCTCTTCTTAAATCTGCCACCTCTCTCACATCTAGTACATATGTTGCCTTTCCCTGCTCCAATGAATATTTTACAGTATGTAAAGTTCCAGAGTTATCAGAAGTTTCAACTACAAATATCCCTTTTGTCAATCCAGATTGAAGTCTATTTCTTAAAATAAAATAGATATTTACACTTTTAGTACTAGGTGGCAATTCTGACATTAAAAACCCATTATTCTCTATTATTTTTCTAGCTAACTCTCTGTTTTGTTCTGGAAATAGATCTGTTGCTAAACCTTGCCCTAATATAGCTCCTGTTGCCCCTAAACTACCTATATGCCCATACTCATCACAACCTGTTGCCAATCCACTTATATTCCACCAACCTCTATTTAAAAGCATCTCTCCTAAATTTTTAGCAATTCTATTTCCATACTTTTTATCTGGTGTTCTTGTTCCTATTATTGCTAAAGATTTTTCTAACTCTCTATCTTTTGGTAGATACCCTTTATAGTAGATTACAAATGGGGGTACAGATAGTTCCTTTAAGTTTTTAGGATAATTTTTATCTAATAGAGTAACTATTTTTATACTGTTTTCCTCTGCTAGATTTAACTCATTTTTAGCTTTTTTCAAATACTTATCATAATCAAAATTTAAAAATAGATTTTCTATTATCTCCATTCTTTTTCCTAAATCTTTTTTAGGATAAGTTTTTACATATTCTTTTCCAGCTTTCTCTAAAATTGAAGTTTTTCCACTATCTTTAAAAATATTTATATTTTCATTTATAGAATTTTTTAATACTAAATATAGTAGCTCTGAATCATATTTTTGTCTTACAAATCTTCCTTGTATTATCTCTGAATATAGTATTGAAAATATTATCATCTCTTCTTTTGTATACATTTCCTTTTCTCCTATCTCTAAAAATTAAATTGCTGTTTTTCCCATTGAGTTTGCAAAATCAATTAAATTTTTCATTAGCCCCTCTATTCCCCCACCATATTCATAAATAGTTGAAGAACTATTTCCAATCTCATAAACTTCATTATATGTTCTTGCTAAAGTTAAAAATTTAGCATCTATTCCATTAGCTCTTAATAGATCATAGCAATCTCTAATATTATTTCCTCTTGTTATAACATCATCAAAGATTACAACTTTTTTACCTTTTAATTTTGGTAAATTCTCTCTTTTTAATCTGATACATCTATCAAATGTTTTTGCTCCACTACTTAGGCAATAGTAACTCATATGCTTTGTTGTTACATCTTCACTTAAATATAGAGTTTCATAATCAGCCTTTAATCCCATTGAATTTAATTTGCTACAAAATCCCTTATATCTTCCTTCAAGCTTTTCTCTCTTTGAAGTAGGAACACATAGTAACACTAAATCTTCTTTTTTACAATCAAATATTAAAGGTAGATATTGTGATATTTTCTCAGCTAAAAATCCTCTAAATAACTCACTTGATGAAGTTTCTCCTTTGAATTTAAACACTAAATTACGTAAAGTCTCTCTTTGAGGATTAACACCACTTTTTACATAATGAAATAATGATATCCCCTCTATATCTGGTCTTTTTCTTATTCTTACTTTCATGAAATTATTATTTCTCATCTATTTTCCTCCTTGCTTTGCTTTGTTAAACAAATTATAATGAAGAGGTTTACTTATTATAGGTAAATAATTTACTAAAAATAATATCTTATTCTGAAAGTAAAAAAATAAATTATATTATAAGATAGAAATAATAAGCAAAATATTTTTTTTCATATTTAATTTTTTTTTAGAAAATTGCAAAAAAAAGAGAGTATCTTTCAAATTAGAAAAATACTCTCTATCTACTTTCAAATACACCTATTTAATTGTTTTTTTAATTATTTTCACTATCTTCTTCAATTTTTATCTTACTACTATTATTGACATAGTAATAATCAAATCCCAATTTTTTCAACTCCTCTATAGTTAAATCAGGATTGTTATTTCTCTTAAAAATAAATTTAATATTTTCATTTAAAAACTCTCTTATAACTAAAAAAGCATCAATATCCTTTAACTCCAATAGCTCTGGATTACAAGCATTGATATTATTTAGATTAAGAAGTGTATTTTTATCCTCTTTGTAAATTTTCTTAAAGTTAAAATTACAATTGTCTGCTTCACAATACAATTTCTCCCAATCTTTAACTCCCTTTATATCAAAAAATAAATCTTCTTCAGAAAGTTTAAGAGCATGAGCAATTGTATGAACTCTTTCTAAAAATAATCCCCAATCTAAAATATAGTTCAATCTTATGGTAAAAAAGAGCTTTTTATTTCCATAACCCTTTTCAATAGCAAGTTGATAAGATTTTTCTAAAATTTTTAGAATTAAAGTTTCAAATATATCCTCTTCAAATGCAAGTTGATACATAATCTCCTTATCATCAAAACCAACAGCTGTGAAATCCTTTATAATTTTATAACCATAAATAGAGTTATCTTGAATATCATAAACTGGAACAAAATTAAATTTTATTTTTTCAATAATTCTTTTAAAATAAAATTGCACCATAAAAACCCCCTAGTTACTAAAGGTTAAAATCTTTTATACCATCTCTAAGAATATTCAAATCTACAAATCTAAAGCTTTCAAGAGTCATATCATCAAATTCAGAGAAATCTTTTCTACCTGGAATTTTTTTAGCAATTCCAATAACACTATCAATCAATCTTTTTTGCTCATCATCATCAAAAACCTCTTTAGAAAGTGCAATAGATTTAAAAGGATTTTCAACATTTTCAAGGTTATACATAATAGGATCTGAAAGAAGTTTACGTCCTTTATAAATCTCCTCCTTTACCTTATTTAAAATATCTAAAAAATCTAATTTTTGAAAATAATAAACTTGATTTGTTTCTTTATAGAAATTAAAAACTTTGTTGTTATTTGTTACAATAATAAATTCCATAAACATCTACCTCCCGTTATTTTATTATCACATAAAACAGTATTCGTCAAGATGTAGGTTGAAAAAAATATTAAAAAGATAAATTTATTGGATATCTTGAGTAAAAAATGAACTTAAAATATACAAATAGCTTCCTATGAATTTTATCTATCATAGAAAGCTATTTAAAGCATTTATTATTTTAATTTACAGGCTTTTTTCATACACTCTTTAATTTCAAATTTTTTCTAATTAATAGCTAAAACATATCTTCCAAATCTTTTTCTATATTATATAAATCATCAAACTCTTTTGTAAATTCTGTAAGGTTCAAAATATAATCTTCAGATGTTTTTGCTTTTTTAATTATTCTTTCGTATAAAATTTCAACTCCTCCTAAAACATATTTATTAAAGAGTTCTAAATCTTTTTCTCCTTCTGAAGTTCCAATATATTTAAAAGCTTTATTGATTCTCTCTTCATAATCTGGCTCATGTTTTTTATCATTTAGCATAATCAATCTATAATTATATTTTACATCTTCCTTTATTTTTAATATTTGCTCTAAAAATATTTTTGTAGTTTCATCTGAAGAAGTATCAATTTCAGCTACTTTTTTATTTAAAAAACCTATAATTGGAGCCAATAAATAAACATCATAATTTCTTTTAAACATTACATAATTTTCATTTTTTCCAAAAGTTGTTGTCAAAGCCTTTACATATTGAGCATGTTTTCCTCTGAATATATATTCTTTATTAAAAAAATCTTTATTCTCATCCAACCTAATCACTCCTATTCTACCACACTATTAAATTCATCTATTTTTTTAATAAACTTTATTTTTCCAATTTTATTAACTAAATTTTCTCTAGCTAAATCCCCATCAGTATCTTTAATAAAAATTATTACTTGCTCAGCTATTCCAGGTAATACTTCACATACTTTTTTTATTCTTTGCTTATCAAAAGCTGATAGAGGAGCATCCATTACTAATGGATATGGCTCAGAAGTTAATTCTTTATTCTCACTATTTTGATACTCTCTTGCAAGTTTTATAATTCCACCTATAAATGCAAAAATTACAGATATACTTTGAGCAGTAGAAGTTTCTGTCTCAAAATTCGATGCATGAACTTTTATTCCATAATTTTCATCAATATCTAAACTTAATCCACCATTATATATAGTTTTAAATATGTCATTTATCTCTTGCTCTAAACTTATTCTCAATTGTTTCTCTTTTTCATCAAGTTTTTTAGTTAAAGCTTTATACACTTCTATTGCATATGTTTTATATACTTCTATTCTTCTATTTTCTTTATCTGCTAAATTAAGTTTCTTAAGTCTTTGTTCATATCCTTCTAAAAGATAATCAATCTTTACTTTTTTCTCTTTTTTCTCCTCTTTTTCTCTTTGTAAAATATTTAAGTCAGTTTCAGCATTTTTTCTATCTCTTACTAATTCAGAAATTATTTTTGTAACATCTTTTCCTGAAAGCTTTTCATCTAATGCCCTTAAAGTATCAGTAATATCGTCTATCTCTTTTTGAAAATCATTTATCTCCCTATTTTTTTCACTTATATTTTGAGAAAGAGAATTTTTTTGTTTAATTCTCAATCTAGATTCTTTTATAAAACTTCCTATTAAAGTTCCTAAAGATTTAGGTGGAAGATATTCTAAAAGTTCTTTCAACTTATTCCATTCTGTACTTCCTTCAACTAACTCTCTTCCACATATACAAATATGATGATCCATTAAATATCTAATAACTTTTGAACTAAGTTCAGGAATAGATTTCTCCTCATATTTTAAATTAACTAAATCTTTTATTGTATCTTTTATTAGATATTGAGTAAAATATGAATAATTTAAATTATTAAAATCTTTTAATAAATTTTGAATCTTATTTTCTTTTTTCTGCTCTAATTTTACTTTATTTTCCTCATATTTTTCTCTTTCATTCTGTAATTTTCTCGACTCTTCATACTCTTTTAATTTCTCATTACAACTTAAAATTAACTTTTTATCATTTTCTTCTTGTTCATTTATTTCCTTTAATCTTTTTTCTAATTTTTCAGAAAAAATTCTAGTTTGATTTATATCATCCATAGTCTTGTTTATTTCATTATTATTTGTGCTACTTTGTTTATCTTCATATAATCCTACTACACTATATTTTTTTCCTGGTTTTAAATGATCTATAGCAGACATTATTGCATTTAACCCTAATAATCCTCTCACTGCATCAGCAAATTCACTACTTCTCTTTCCACCTTGAACCTCTTTACTCATCTTTTCTATACGTTCCCCATCAAAGAAAAAATATTTTGAAAGTTCTTTAGGTAAAATTTCTCTAAGCTCTTTTTCCCAATCTTTTACTGTTACAGTAAGTCCATCTTTTGTTTTTCTAGTAAGAAGAACTGTTGTAGGATCTCCAACAATACTTCCATTAGCTCTTTTTTTATATGCTCCATTTCTTTCAAGTTCGTATTTTATTCCATTATGTTCTAGTCCTATCTTAACAGTTACTAATACACTTGAATTTGCACTTAACTTTCTTTCTTTATCTTTATTTAAAACACTTTTTATTTTAAAACTTGTTTCTCCATAAAGACACCAAGTAAAAGCTTGAGATAATGTAGTTTTTCCTGCTCCATTATTCCCCATTATTATTGTTACATTTTTTTCATTATCAGTAGAGAATTCTATTTTAGCTTCTTTTAATTGTCTAAAATTATATAGTTCTATAAATTCTATTTTCATTGATCAATTTCAACCTCCTCTTCAATAATATTTCTAATCTCTTTTAATATTTCTATATTGGTAAATTCTTTTGTAATTAAATTTTTTCTTTCCAAAACTATTATTTTTCTTTTTATTCTTTCTAATACTTCTTTATCAGTCTTCACAGCATCCATTATAATCTTCCTCCTCAAGATATTGAATATTATCTTTATAAGCATCTTTAATTTTAAAAATTAACTCTCTTGCATCTATTGAATTTATTGCTAGTCTTCCAAACTCCTCTATTCTAACTAGCTCTTTTCTAACTAAAGGTATCTCAATCTTCATCTGCTCTAAAGTCAGATATTGAACTGCATCTAAACTTCTAGGAAGAGTTATAAAGTCATAGATCTCTGCATACTCCTTATCTATATTTTTACTTTTCCTTAGCACTCTTCCCCTTCTTTGAATATACTCTTTAGGATTAGTTGTACTAGCTAAAATAAAAGCTGTTTTTATATTTGGAATATTCACCCCCTCGTCTAGACATTTAATAGCAACTAGCCCTTGTAAATCTCTGTTTTCAAAGGCATTTTTTATCTCTTTTCTCTCTTCAATAGTTTCATTAGATGTAAATTTTCCAACTTTCATATTTAATTGATTCCCCAATATTTGTACCACTGCATCTATTTGTCTAATATCTCCCTTATCAGTGTCACTACTATCATTTTTAGGATCTAAGACATTAGTAGCACCACAGTATACAAGCATATAGTTATCATCTTTATATGGAGTGATAACCTCTTTTAATTTAGTTAATTTTCCCTTTGCTCCTGCTATCAATCTAGATCTTTCAATAGCTAGTATCTCTCCATAAGAATCTAATCTCTTTTTTCCATCTTTCTCTATAATATGTTTACAAATCTCATAACTTAAATTTCTATACTCTTCTAACTCCTCTTCATCTAAGTAAACTAAAATAGGATAATATTTATATGGAGTTAATTTTCCCTCTTTTATAGCTCTCTCTAAATCATACTCAATAACTTTCTTTTCAAAAAACTCATATAGTTTCTCTGTTCCTAATGTGTCGTTATGTCTTTCTAAAGTTGCTGATAGAGCTAATCTATATTTATAGCTATCATTTAAAGTTTTTTGTAATCTAGGAGAACCAAAGTTATGTGCCTCATCTACTACTAACAATTTATCCCCTTTTATCATATCTAAGCTATCTTGAACATCATTTGAAGAAAAAGTTGCATTGGTACAGATAAAACAATAAAACTTATCTAATTTTAAATTCTGTTTTTTTATACTTCTCTTCAATCTATCTTTCCAATCTCTTTGAGGTGATGCACTATAACCTATTATAGGTTTTATGTTAAATTTTTTTATATCTTCAACCCACTGCTCAACTAAGTGCTGATATGGACAAACAATTATTACAAATAGATTATCTTCTAAAAATTTACTTAGCTCACATATAGCACCTAATCCTGTAAATGTTTTTCCTGCCCCAGTTGCCATATCAAAGATGCCTCTAAACTTATTTTCTCTCCATTTTTTTATAGCCTCTAATTGGTATTCATAAAGTTGAACTTCCTCTGGCATTTGAGGAGTATTAATTACATATTTTACTTTTGGTTCTTGAGCCTCTAAAATTTCATTTATAGATTTATTCCCTTTATAATATCTCTCTAAAATCTCTTTTTTCAATTCTGGAAACTTTAAGATTTTTATATCTTTCTCCTCATCATTCCAAATTTTTTCAAAAGCTATTTTTTTATTTTCAACTCTTCCTCTATCCCCATCTGTCCAAGAGGTAAAGGTATCAATTGTCTCATAATTTTCTAACATAGCCATTCTACTTTCATTCATAGAACCAGAGAAAGCAACTATATCTCCTTTTTCATCATAAAACAACCCCATTTTTTCATGATAGATTCCAGATGTCTCCATAAAAGCTATCTTTATATCTAAAACATTATCAGCTATTAACTCTGCCAATAAACTTAACTGTTTCTCTTCAACAAAATTTTTAGGATTATTTAACTGAAAAAGAATATTCTGTTTCATAGCCTCTTCCCTCAATTTATATCCTTTTTCAATATCCTCTATATCCTTTTCTGAAAGTTTTGGAGAAGCTACAAGCTGTATCTTCCCACCATTTTCAACAAATCTACTTATTCCCTTTGCTATCTCTGCTAAAGAGGTTGAAGAAAAAAATCCAACAGCTCTTTGATAAAGACAGCTCTCTTCTAAAAGTGGAATATAGAAATCTCTAACTATTTCATCTTGAAATCCTCGGTACTCTAATTTTATATTTATATCTCTTAGCCCCATTTTCGTCCCCTCTTACGAATTTTCTCTTATATAATCTAAAGCTACCTTTAATTTATCAAGTTCATCATCAGTTGTAAAATAGCTAACACTTAATCTCACTGTTCCTGCTGGAAAAGTGCCAAAAAACTCATGTGCATATGGTGAGCAATGCAACCCTGTCCTCACTGCAATATCCATATCACTTAGCACCTGTCCTATCTCATCAGGTGCATATCCCTTAAACACACATGAAACAACACCAACTTGCTCTTTAGCCTCTCTATAACCTACAATCTCAATATTCTCATAGGTTTTCAACAATGAGATAAGCTTATTAAAAATCTCCTTCTCCCTTTTGTAGATATTTTCTATCCCAATATTTTTCAACCATTTCAATGAGGCATTTAACCCTGATATTGCTAAAATATTGTGACTTCCCCCTTCATACTTTATAGGGAAAATATCTGGCATATTTTGATTTGCTGACTCCACTCCTGTTCCACCATAGATAAGAGGTTTGAGATTAATATCTTTCTTCATTACAACCCCTGACACTCCTAAAGGACCATAAAGTGTCTTATGTCCAGCAAAAACAACAGCATCAATATTTTCATTTCCAACATTTAGATCTATCAATCCAGCTGTTTGGCACATATCTATAAAGTTAAAAGCACCATATTTTTTACTCTCTTCAACTATCTTCTCCACAGGAGCTACAATTCCAAAAACATTGCTACTGTGGCTACAAATAACTACATCTGGATTCTCCTCTTTAAAATCAGCTTTTATCTGTTCAAGATCATACTCTATCTTCTCTTTATTAAAAGCTAATATTTTTATCTTTAAACTATATCTATCTTTTAAGTGAAAAAGAGTTCTAGTAACTGCATTATGCTCAAAAGGTGAAATATACACAGTTGAATTTTCTTTCCACTCTCTCCCTTGTAAAACTAAGTTTATCCCCTCAGTAGCTGTACTTGTAAATACAACCCCCTTATTTTTACAATGAAGAATTTCTAACAGTAGTTTTCTTGTTTCATCAACTAAAAAACTTGCCTTTGATGCTAGTTTATGTTGCCCTCTTCCTACATTTACCCCATTTTCTCTGTAAAATTTATCCATAAAGCTATATACTTCTTCAGGTTTAGGAAATGTAGTTGCTGAGTTATCAAAATATGCTACCATCTCAATCTCCCCCTAACAAAATTTCTCTAAAATATCTATTAATATCTGTCTTATCTCTTGTTCGCTAATTGCCTCTCCCATCTCATCTATTGAACTTAATAGATCATTATATAGAAGAGTAGCTCTCTTACTACAATCAGTTCTATCAAAAGTTTTTACCTGTTCAGCTCCATTGACATCTGTAAAAGTGATTTTATATGAATTTTTCTCTTCCTTTGCTCCTATATTCACATCACTATCAAATTTTTCAACTCTCTCTTTTATCTCTACCAATTCAGACAAAAATCTTTCAACTGTATTTTTACTCCAATCCTCTAATCTCAATGAACTTACTATTCTTCCTAATTTAGATATAAATTGTCTCTCATTATTATCTGATTTTTCTATTAGTTCTAGCACCTTATTTTCACTTTTATTGAAGATATGCTCTTTAGTTTCACTTTTCAATCCCTCTTCCCAATCTTTAACTACTGATATTAAAGAGATATCGTTATTCCCCTTAAATACTCTCTTTATATCTACAATTAATCTCTCTTTTAAATCTTCAATTAGATTTTCAAAGTACTCTTTTGTATCTCTTATCTCTTTTAAAAGTTCACTATCTAAAGCACTACAATTAAAGATTTTAGGCAGTTTTTCAAAAAGAAACTCTCTAGGATTGTCAAGCTCATTTCTAAGTTCATTTAAAAAGTTTAACCTTTTCTTTTCTAACTCTCTATATTCACCATTTCCAATATATTGAGATTTTAGCTCCTTAGAGTATTTAGGAAGTGATAGATACCATTGTTTCATACTTGTAACTTGATTTTTTAAGTTGTTCAATCTATTTTTATCTCCAAAACTATACTCTTCAAATATCCCATATATCCCCTCTAAGTATAGATTTTTCTCTTCACTCCAATTCTCTATATATACAGAGTATTTCTCAGGATTTTTATTGATATTGCTCAATAGTTCAGCATCTATCTTCTCCTCTCCCTCTTCTCCTTTTATAATTAGAGATTTTCTGTATTTATGAATTAAAACTGCTAAATATACAGGGATAACCCCTCTTTTTAACCCTATTGAATGTTCTGGAAGTGTAATCTCATCATATAGCTCCTTAAAAGATCTCCACTTAGAAAGAATTTTATGAGCAAAGAAGTTATCAATAGTGTCTAAAAGATTTTTTAATTTTTTATCCTCTATATCTAAGTTAATCTCAAGTTGCTTGTATGGAGTTTCTCTTAAAATTCCACTATTTAAAAGCAGAGTTCTCATTATAGTCACATCTTGTCCAGTTCCTTTAAGTCCTAAATTCTCCTCTAATTCACTTTCTAAAAGCTTAGCTACAACCTTATTTCTACTATTCAAAGTTGTAGTTGAAAGCATATTTTTATTTATTGTTTCGTTGTTTATTATTGGAGTATTGAAAAATATCTCTTCACAAATATTGGATAAAAGATTTGAAAGATGAGCCTTTCTATATATTTTTTTCTTCTCTCCATAGTGATAATAACTTGCCTCATCTCTCTCTGGACGTGCAAAAGAGTCTATATATGAGAATATAACCTCTTGTAGATCATTTAAAATCAGTTCATACTCCTCTTTTAAAACTATATCCTCTTCTACCTCTTTCAATAGCTCTACAATACTTTTATATTTATAAATAAGTTGCTTTATATTTTTAAATTTTTTAGGAACAATAAATACAATTTGTTTATCCTCTTTTTCCTCTTTTAAAAACTTTTCCAACTCATCTATATCTTCTCTAGAGCCAGGAATAATACCAAAGACAACTCCATCACTATTTTTTAATTTTTCTTTTATCTTTAAATAATTTCTATTATAGATATCCCCATTTTTTATAAATATAAAGTCAAAATATCTAACTATCTCATTTTCATCATTGTACCTTGTGGGATAGAGATAATTATCATAAGGAATCTCATTTAATAGCTCAATAAATGGAGTCTTTAAAAGATTTTTATTGATATACTTAGAGATCTCATTTTCAATATCCACTCCACTATTCTCTTTTATTTTTAGATAGTTATTACTTAATTTAAGATAAACTAGACACTCTTTCTCTTTAAGATTATTTAAACTACTGATTATCTCATCAACAGAGTAGCTCTCTTTAAATATCTCAACTATTGTTTCCTCAGTTGGAGCTAATCTTTCAAATTGCTCTATTATATATATCAAAGCTATTGTTTTTAAGATCTTAGCCTCTAAAGAGTTCTCATTAACTTTTCTTAATACTATTTTTAATAGTTTATATGTCTTGTATATCTCACTATTATAGTCTTCTTTTTTCAGTATCATATCAAAATAATCAAATATATAATCTGGTGTTATCAAATTAAATCTATCTTCATCATTTGATTTTAGATACTCATTAAGTGTATATTTTTGTTCAGCTGATAAGAAAGTAAATAGGGTTCTTTCATTTTGAGCTATCTTTTCAGATAACCTAGGTAGAATAAATATTGAAATAGGGTGTAATGGATAACACTCTTTTATAAATTTAATATTGCTCTCTTCTAAAATATTTTTTATAAGATAGTTATTTTCTAAATTCTCAAAGTTCTCCCTATTCTCTTTTTTAAACTCTCTCCAAAATTTACTATCTTTCTTTATAACTTGAGAGATTATCTCATAAGTTTGTTCAAAATCATTTTGTATATTTACCTCTAAAAATCTTCCAGACACCCCTTGCCAAGCATCTATCATCTCTCTTGTAATATTTTTTGTAAGGTAGTTAGATAGCTCTTTGTGACTTATTAGCATTAGATGAAATTGGAGATTACCACTTCTACTGCATTTCTCTGCAAAGTCTTGAAGTAGCTTTATATCTTCCATATTTGTACTTTCAATATTTCCCTCTAAATATTTACTAAACTCATCATATACAATATAGATTCCAGAATATCCCCTGTTTTTTAAAGCAATAGCCACCTTTTCATAAGTTTCAACTATATTAGCTTTGAAAAATGGGTTAAATCTACTTCCAGATGTCAATTGAGGATAGATATTTTCAAATTGCTTATAACTTTCTAAATCAAAACTTCTTACCCTCTCAATAAATTCATCTATTGGAATATCCAACTTCTCTTTTAATCTTCCAAAAGTCTCTGGATACTCTTTCTCCCAAATCTCAATAGTTTCTATTACAGATGAAAAATTTGTTTCAGGCATCAATTCATCTAAGCTCTCTTTTTTTAAAGTCTCCTCTAGAGAGAATAGAAAATCTTGCTTTAAACTATTTCCATTGTTATTTATAACTATTGGAAGTATCTTTTTATCACTTTCTAAATACTCAACAACACTATCATAAAGATCCTCATTATACTCTTTTATCTTAGTTAATAAGTTTTCAAAAATATCTCTATTCTTCTTAAATAGTAGAGATAAAATCACCAATACTAAGTGTGATTTTCCCTTTCCATAAGCTCCTACCAATATTCTAGCTCTTTGGGTAGAGGATATATTTGTACTTAGCCATATCTCCTCTAGCAACTTAATTCCAGATATTGTAGGAATAAACTTTCTTATTTTTTCATCATCATAGAGATCAAAACCTATATTTATAGATGTTTGAAACTCCTTTAATGTCTCTATATTATTCTTTCCCATTTATATTTCTCCACCTAATTATTTTTCATTGAATTATAGTATTCACTTATACAGTGTAAATAATCTATATCTTTTGTTACTCTAATTACATCAAGTCCAGCAGTTCTAACAACTTTGATATAGTTTTTTCTCTCTAAAGAGTAAAGAAGTTTTAAAAGATTGATTATATCTAAATTAAATAGTTTTCCAATCCCTCTCTCCTCAGATAGAAGAACTGATATTTTAATCTCTTTTTTATTTGGGTACTCATATAAGATCATAGCTAGTACTATCAAAGGATTTAGATTTTCTATTAATATTGGAGCTTTCTTATATATCTTCTCCTTTTTATTAACTATATCTATAAGGTTTAGCTCTCCTAAAGGACAATCTATATTGTTTTCAGGGGTTACCTTTGTTGTAGAACTCTTTATTCTAGGTATATAGGTATTTAAAAGACATGTACAATCATCTTCTAAAACTCTCTCTGATACCTCTCCCCCACCTTTAATATTGATATAGTTTTTTAATTGTGTTTTTAACTCCTCTTTTGTAAATTCAATATTTTTAAAAACATTGAAGAAAAAATACCAAGTAGTTGCATTTTCACTATTAGTTGCTAAAAAATAGTGTAATAATGCCAATGTTCCAAACTCCTCTATATATGGATCATTCTCATTGATTAAAACCCCTACCTCTGTTAGCTCCTGCATCTTTTTTCCTACCATTTTTTCTCTAGTAAGTCCCACAACTTGTAACCAATATCTCAACGATTTAACCATATTTGTTCCAAGTCCTAAAATATCACTAGGATTTTTTCCCATAAATACGTAGGGATCTTTTAAAATATTTCTTATTCCTTTATTTAACCAACCTTTTCTTATAAAAAAGGTTTCATGTCCTCTAAATTTCATCTTCTCCATTTTTTCTCCCAATATGCTCTAATTTTTTGTTTTCAAATATCTATCCATCAAGCAACCACCAACTAAATATTTTGGTGTTACACACATTTTGCATCTCTTACACTTGTTAGGGTTTATATGATACTCATCATATTTTATTGTTATAGCTCCAAATTTACACAATGATTCACACTTTAAGCACTTTCTACAAGCATTGTATTTTTTTATTTGATAAGCTATCATTCTTTGAAGATCATCATGTTTCTCTACATTCATTGTTTTGATCTTTACAGAATACTCATACCCCTCTTGAACAAAGGGTTGTATAGATATAATAGGTATATTTGTTTTTATATCTACTATAACTCTCTCTTTAACTAATTTTCTTCCTAGCTCTGGAGCATATCTTCCAAAGGGTAAAAATAGTTCATAAAACCATTCATCTATACTTTTATTTAATTGATAGATTTTTGCATGATCCTCAGCAGTACAATTAGCAAACTTAATTTTTACATCTTCAGCAGACTCTAAACCATTTCCCCCTTGTCTAGCCTTCCATTTTCCACTACTTACATAGATTTCAGGATCAGGTTTTCCTATCTTTTTAGCAAAAGAGATTAGAAACTCTTGCCATTTTTTACTCTTTTCAGGCATATAGATACTTGATAAAAATTGAGCTCTCTCATTGTTATTAGGGCAACACCAACAACCTACCCTGTCATATCCCAATCTATAAGCATCGTTAAAATCTATCTTTTCTCCTAAGATATATAGCCATATATCAATATCTTTCCAATAGAAGATAGGAGAGGCAACAGTTTGTTTATTTATCTTTATAGCATCAGCACTATTTTCCACCCTGTTATATTTACTTCTACTTACAGATTCACACTTTCTTATTCCATAAAATGTCAATACCTGTTTATCTTTATAGAGATTATTTAAAACCCTTGTAATAGGTCCTGTTTTAAACATAGAACAACACCATCTCAACATTCTTGCTGGTGGTCCAATATCCTCACAAACTTTGTAGAAATCTTGTTCTTTGTTCTTAGCTACTTTAAATATAGCCTTTCTATTCTCCTCTCTAAATCTTTTTACATACTCCATTGTCATAGGAAACTCAAGGGTTGTATCTCCAAATATATGTACTAAACTAGGCTCACTTAAAGCTCTTACTGCTAAATCAGCTGAAACTGTTGAGTCTTTTCCACCAGAGAATGAAAGTATTATATTTTCTAAAGGGTAATCTTTACTTGTTTCCTTTATAAATTCACAAGCCTCTGTGTATAGATAGTTAGCTCTATTTCTATTGGCAACTATAAATTTATCAATATATTTATTAAAGAATTCACTTTTATTTAAAAAAGCGAATCTTCTATTACAAAATAGAAACTTTACTTGTTTAAATAAAAGTATGATAAGGAGAGAGAAAATGGATATATTAACAGCTAAAGAAAATCTTTTTAAAATGAAACCTTTAACATATTTAGATGCTTTAGAAAGTAAAATTGAACTGATTAGAAATAGTAAAAAAATAGATTTGAATATATCTGGTGAAGATATAGAGATTATCAATAATGGTGGAAAATTTTATTTAAAACATTCTGCTACAACTTTAGATGATTTCAAAATTGCACAAGGAGAAAAGGAGTTGTAATATGAATGAAAAAGTGATGACAACAGATGAAGATTTAATATATTGGTGTGAAAATTGTAATATTCCAATAATAAAAAAACAAGGAGAGGATTTAACCTGTCCTTGTTGTGAATCAAATATTAAATATTTAACTACTGATATTCGTCCTGTTTTTCCAGAAGAGAGATTGTTAATAGAGATTTTATTAAATAAACCTCTTGAATTTTTAGAGAAAAGTGTTTGGGCATCAAATAATAGATATTATGTAAATGGAAAGGTATTTTCTATAACTTCAAAACACTATAAAAAATATACTCCAGATGAGATAATATTACAATTGGAAAAGTTCGCTTTTTTAAATAAAAACGTACTCTTTAATCTAAAAATTTTTTAATACTATATTAAACCATTTTTCATTTTTTCTATCTGCTCTTACATCTTCAGTTATAAACCATTGTAAAATTTTACTTTCAAACTCTTTTCCTATTTTTATAAATTTCTCATATGTAAAACAAGTGAATTTTCTTCCATCTTTCTCATAGTTCTTATCTCCATATTTAAAAGAAATATAGGCTATCCCATCTCTTTTTAAACTTTTAAATATCTTTCTTAAAGTTTCTATTATCTCATCTTCATCTAAATGTAATAGTGATGCACATGCCCAAATACCAATAAACTCATTTTGATAGTGTAAATTTCTCATATCTTGAATAATCACTTTTTGTCCAATATACTCACTAGCCCTCTTTCCAAGCTCCTCTGAGATATCCATAGCTACTAATTCAAAACCACTGTCTAAAAAATATTTTGAATCTCTCCCACTTCCACAACCTAAATCTAAGATTTTTCCTTTATTACATGGAAGATTTTTTAAAAATATATCATATAGTTCACTCATATCAGCTTTTACTGTTTGATTAAAAAACTCTTGAGCATTTTTATTGTAATAATCTTTTGTCATCACTCCTCCATATACTTTCTTCTAAAATAGTTGACAACCCTATAATCTATTCTCTCTTTTATCTCCTCAAGAAGATAACTGCTACTTTTAATTTCATCATATAGTGAGGAGTTTAAAATAAATTTTTTATCTTTACAGGTAAAAAATTCTATATTTTTTCCCTTTTCAGTAAGATACTTTATAGGATTATCCTCTGCTAATTTCTGATATTTTTTATCATCAAGATCTAAATGCCTTTTATTATTGAGATCTTTTTTATGCACTTCATCTAAATAGAAATTTTTAAAATACTCTCCTATCACCTTTAAATCAACCTCTTTCTTAAGATTATCAAACAGAGAAAGGAGCAAAGGCATTTTATAGGATTTTGTCATAGATGTTGTCTCTAAAAATTTTAAAAAGCTAATTGTATTTTCCGAGTACCCTTTTTGCTCATCACTTAAAATTTCCATCTCTTTTTGGAAATTATACCAACTTTTAAAAGTTTTCAAGTACATATGGACTGGAATTTCTCCATAAGTATACACTTCCATAATTGTAGGGATCTTTTCTAATTTTTCTATTAACTTTTTATAATCCTCTTTTATTAACTCTTCCTGTCTAAGATTTTTTCTCTTTAACTTTTCAAAATACTCAATAAGTTTAAAATTAAACTCTGCACTACAACCTGTTGGAAGTATAAAGTCTTTATCAGTAGTATTTATAACTTCTTTGTTTTTAGTGTAGTTCCCAGTAAGAAAAAGTGGCTTTAATTCAGCTCCCTTATAATTTCCTACAAAATCTAAAACTCTCAACTTATCCTTACCCTCATACTTTCTCAACCCTCTACCTAGTTGTTGAATAAAAATAGTATATGATTGAGTAGGTCTTAAAAATAGCAGGGTATCAATACAAGGGATATCAACCCCCTCATTAAATATATCAACTGTAAAAATTATATCTATCTCTCTATTTTTAAACTTATTAATTATCTCCTGCCTTTTAACTATTGAGGTTTCCCCTATTATAACATCATTAGTTATACCCTTTTTCCTAAAAAAATTACCTAATTCTCTACAATGCTTTACACTGGCACAAAAACCAATAGTATGTTTTTTTCTAAACTCCATATATTTTTCATATACAAGTTGGTGTCTTTTCTCTACAATCAAAGCATTTTCCAAAGATGTAATATCATATTTTCCACTTCTCCAAGGTATAGGCTCATAATCTGTATCATCATAAATTCCAAAATATTCAAAGGGAGTCAACCAACCATTATTTATACCAACAGTGAAATCACATTGATATGCAATATTGTAGTCACATAGTTTATATACATCCCCATTATCTCCTCTATCTGGAGTGGCAGTTAATCCCAATAGAAACTTAGGTTTAAAATAGTTAAGAACCTTTAGATAACTTTTTGAACTACTGTGATGAAACTCATCTATAATAATATAATCAAAAGCTTCCTTTGAGAAATACTCTTCATTTAAGTAGTCATCTTTACTCAACGTAGAGATACTAGCAAAAACTATATCTGAATCTCTACTCTTCTCAATCCCTGTGAAATATCCATAACTTTTATTCTCACCATAGACACTTTCAAAGGATTTTTTTGCTCCTCGTAATATCTCATCTCTATGAGCTATAAATAAAATTCTATTAAAGCTCATAGTATCAAAAACAGCTAGATAGGTTTTTCCTAAGCCTGTGGCTACTACTACCATAGCCTTTTTATACCCCTCTTCACGAGTTTTTGACAACTCATAGAGAGCTGGTATCTGAAAATTTCTTGGCTCTATAATTGAATCTGTTTTTTCACTGTCCTTTGGATCAAATAACTCTCCAAACTCATCTTTTCTGTATCTTTTTTCATACTCTCTTAACCACTCTAAAGTGAGATCAAAGCTATTTCTCTCATACAGCTCTGAAAACTCCTCTAAAATCTCTTGTACTTCACTATTTTCCTTAGAGATAAGGTGATAATTCCACTCTACTCCACTTATCAAAGCTGAATATGATATATTTGACGAGCCTATATATATTTCAAAGTTATCATCTTTTTTAAATATATAACTTTTTGGATGAAAAGATTTATTCAAAGGATTATCAAAAATCTTAACCCCACCTATATCCACCAATCTATATAGAGCATTTGGCTCACTAACTTTCATATAGTCACTGGTTAAAATTTTTATCTTTTTCCCCTGCTCCTTAGCCTCTTTCAAATCCTTTATTAAAAGTTTCATTCCAGAATCTCTAATAAAAGAGACATTCATTATAATCTCATCTGAATTTTTTATAGATTCTCTCAATGATTCATACATTGTTACTCTATTATTTGATATTAACCCACGGCTTTCACCTTTTTTATATTTTATTTTTAATATTCCAACTTTTACTCAAGAGATATAGTGTTAAAAAGTTGAAATTATAATTGCAAATTACTTAATCTAAACTTTATAATATATCTTTCATTTTCTTCATTATATCATTTTTTTAGTGTGTTGCAATATAAAAAATTAAGTGATTAATAAAGTTAATAATCTTTTTTATAAACAAAAAATTTAAAATTTATTTTGAATTAAATTCATCTTTAAAAGAGAGCTGTCTTATAGAAAACTCCATAAGATTTTTAAATGTAACTCCTAAAAGTTTAATACCGCTTTTCTCCTCAATCTCATTAAAAATCTCTTGAACATACTCAAATAGTTTATCCCTATCATAAGTAGCAATAGATATGGTTTTAGCCTTATTAATAGTCACTCTATCCTCATATCTCACCTTAATTGAAATAGTTTTAGTAAGAAAATTTTTCTCCTTTAGACGTCTGTAAGCAGTTTCAAAAACCTCTTGAAGCTTTTTATTGATCTCTTCCTCTGTATTTAAAGTAAAAGAGTAGGTATTTTCTGCCCCAACAGAGTGAGTAGGTTTATCATATTCAACAGGGCTATAATCTATACCTCTACTATACAAATAGAGAAGTTCTCCCCTAGCTTTTCCATATCTTTTAGTAAGCTCTTTAAGTGAAAATTTATGAACATCTTTTACAAGAAATATATTATCTTTATTCAGAAGTTTTTCAAATTTCTCCCCTACTCCTTGAAGCTTTCTAATCTTTTTCTCCTTCATATATTCAACAAACTCCTCTTCACTATTGAATATATATTGTCCAAAGGGCTTATTTATATCACTTGCTATTTTAGCTGAAATCTTATTAACCCCAATTCCAACAGAACAAGTTAACCCAGTGTGTTTGAAGATTCTCTCTCTAAAGGTTTTAGCAAATTTCTCCTTTGATGAGAACTTTTTTATCACCTCAGTTATATCTATATACCCTTCATCAAGGGCAATAAACTCTATTTTATGAGTTATTTTTAAAACTAAGTTATGGATAATTTGTGACTCTTTAAAATATTTTTCTTTATTTGGGAAAACAATCATTAAGTTAGGACAAAGTTTTTTAGCTTCAAATGTACTCATAGCTGAATGAATACCATATTTACGAGCTTCATAATTAGCAGTAGTAACCACTCCACCAGCAACAACCATTGGATGATTTTTATATTTGGGGTTATCTCTTGTTTCTATTGAAGCATAAAAACAGTCCATATCATAATGAAGAATAACTCTGTCCATTTTCTCTCCTTTTTTCTCTCTTAAAGTTATTTATATATATCTATTATTATATCATTTTTTCTTATATAGGCAACGAGTAGACAACAAAATTAGTTCAATAATTCAATTGTTTTTCTTAATTCTTCAGTATCTTTATGAGTATATATATTTTCAGTTGTATTAAAATCAGTATGTCCAATTTTTTAATAAAAAAATCCCCAGTAAATTAATACTGAGGATTTTAAATTTCTTATTTAGTTTGCTGTTATTTATATATCTCACTTCTATGGCCTATCTCAAGTACTAATATTATAATTTTTTCATCTTCAATATCACACAATACTCTATAATTACCTACTCTATATCTCCAATAACCTTTTAAATTACCAATTAACGCTTTTCCATGAACTCTTGGATCTTCACAATCTACTAAGTTTTTCTTTATCCATTTTAAAATCAATCTTTGTACAGAAGTATCTAATTTTTTTAAATCTTTTTTTCCTTGCTCGGAAAATTCAACCTTATAACCCATCTGTTTCATCAAATCCTAATTCTTTTACCAAATCGTCAAATGAAGTTGTCTTCATTCCACTAGCTATATGATTTTTATAAGCTTTATCAGCTAACTTTATATCATATTCATCTTCTAGTTTTTCAAAGATTATTTTTTTTATATAACTTGAAATTCCAAGCCCTTCAAATTCAGAAACTTCTTTTAATATTTTTTCTTCATTTTCATTTAATCTCAAAGAAATAACAGACATTTTTATCTCCTCCTTTTATGTACTACTATTGTAATACATCAAAAAGAGAAAGTCAACATTTTTTCCAAACTTAAAAAATTATCAGATATCAAAAAGGTCCTAAACTCACTAAGTTTAAGACCTAAAATATTTAAGTAGCAACAAACTTTTTAATCTTACTTCACAGTACTAATATAATTTGTTGTTATTCTTTGTGAACCTCTCCCACTTAAAATTACTTCGTAATTTTTGAAGTGGGAGCTTCTTCT
>ERZ773142.508-NODE-508-length-33408-cov-5.43627_pt1 | contig 33408 bp, 36 predicted proteins | sample MGYA00580853_ERZ773142 | MGnify/ENA primary metagenome ERZ773142 (study PRJEB29015, sample SAMEA2737862) | human gut metagenome | biome: human gut; feature: human-associated habitat; material: faeces | place: China | collected 2012 ... | reverse complement strand
GGAAAGCTCTATTCGCTAATTTATATGGTTCTGATACATGCATGACCTTTTCTACGGCTGGATCTACTTCAATTGATTCAGGATCTACTTTTGTTGTATCTCCAATAATTCCAATAACAGATTGTGTTGCCCCATTTACAACATTTACTCTTAATCCTAATTTTTCTACTGATCCTGATACTTTTTCTACATCTTCTTTAGATGCTGTTGATTTCATTACAATAATCATATTACTTGTCCCCTTTTCTTCATTTCCCTTGATATAAATAAAAAAGCTCTCATCCTCTAAGGACGAGAGCTATCGCTTCGTGATACCACCTTTGTTTATTAGTATATTACTATACTAACCTCATCGAGTACAATCATACTCTTCCACTTTAACGGGTGTAACCGGAGATGCCTACTTAAAAACTGTTCAACACTCTACTCCAAGATGAATTCAACAAAAATCTCTACTTTCCTTTTCACCTACCAGGAAATCTCTACGCTAAAGATCAACGTCTACTCTTTCTTTTCACAGTATTTATATCAAATGTGATTACATTGTATACAAATTGTTATCATCTGTCAACCATTTGTTTTAAATATAATAAAAACTCTAAAGTGAAAAGTTAAATTCCACTTTAGCATATAATAAAAACATCTCATTAGAGATGTTATCATCACTTGGAGCGGGTGATGGGAATCGAACCCACGTAGTCAGCTTGGAAGGCTGAAGTTCTACCATTGAACTACACCCGCAAGTATGGTGCCCGAAACCGGACTCGAACCGGTACAGCTGTTACACCGGCAGATTTTGAGTCTGCTGCGTCTACCAATTTCGCCATTCGGGCTTGTGTGCCTTATTATTATAACAAGACCTTTATTATAAAACAAGCAAAAAATAAAAAAAGAGTATTCCCTACTCTAATTTATCTTTAAAATCATTCCATTTTTCTTCTGTGAAATTTTTTACACGATCAATCCCATTTTCTACATCATCTACAGCATCTTGAAAAATACCTTCCCCATTTCCATAATAATGCATCATCAATGTTTTCGTTTTCTTTCCTAATTCTAAAATTTCTTTTTCTTCACTTGATAACTTTTGATCTGTATTTTTTTCTATATACTCTAATCGACTCGCAGCTGCGTAAACTTTTTTAGCTTCTTCTTGATTATCTTGAGTAATTCCTTCTTTGATTTTATCATAACCATCTAAAATTGTTTGTGTTAAGGCTTTAACATCTTGTTTAGAAGTATCATTTTCAACATCCTGATCTATTTGATCAAAATCATCCTTTACATCATCCCAAGCAATTTCTACGTTTCCTTTAAAACCACTATCAGTTGTTTGATTTCTACAGCCTGTTAAAGTAAAAGTACAAGTTATTAAAAGTATCAAAGTTATAATATATCTTTTCATTTTATTCCTTCTTTCATTTCTAGTATGTCCTTGATATTTTATTTCATACTTTTATTGAAGAAAAAGCATGTTTTCGATAAAATATAAAAAAAGAGGAATGCTTATGACAAATAAAGAAAGATTTATAGAATTATATAAAACAAATATAAAAAGACCTGGAAGCGAAAAACTTCTTGAATATTTATTATCTCCACATTCTGATTTCTTTGAAGCACCTGCCAGTGCACGATTTCATGGAAGCTATGATGGTGGATTACTTGAACATAGTTTAAATGTTTATGATTGTTTGAAAGATTATCTTCAAAGAGAAAGAGTGAAAGATACATATCAAATGAATTATAGTGAAGAAACAATTGCGATTGTTTCATTATTACATGATTTATGTAAAATTAACTGTTATAAAAAGGGAACACGTAATGTTAAAAAAGATGGTCAATGGATTCAAGTACCAAACTATGAATATGATGATCAATTGCCATATGGTCATGGAGAAAAAAGCGTTTATATGATTAGTGGTTATATGCGTCTTACAAGAGAAGAAGCTTTTGCGATTAGATATCATATGGGCTTTTCTGGAAATGAAGATGCTAGAAATGTTGGAAAAGCTTTTGAAATGTTTCCTATTGCTTTTGCATTAAGTGTTGCCGATATGGAAGCAACTTATTTTATTGAGGGGAAAAAATAATGAATGAATTATTTATTAAACGAATGAAAGAATTATTAAAATATGATTTTGATGCTTTTATGAATTCTTTAAATGAAAATGAAGTTAAAGGATTTTATTTAAATCCTTTAAAAAAGGATGTTTTAAATCATTTAAATCATCAATATATAGAAAAACATCCTTATGTAGATGGTGGTTATTATTTTGATTATCTTCATTATCCACTAGGTAAAAGTCCTTATTTTATGTGTGGACTTTATTATATTCAAGAACCAAGTGCTATGAGCGTAGCCGCTTGTTTAGATATTAAAGAAAATGATTATGTTTTAGATATGTGTGGTGCTCCTGGAGGTAAGACGTGTTATGTTGCCAGCCGTCTTTCTAATGAAGGATTAATGATTGCTAATGATATTTCTAAATTACGTGCTTCTATTTTATCAAGTAATATTGAAAGATTTGGTTTAAAAAATACAATTGTGACGAATTGTGATCCTTTAAAAATGAAATTTGAAAGTTTCTTTGATAAAATCATTTTAGATGCTCCTTGTTCTGGAGAAGGTATGTTTAGAAAAGATAAAGAAGCAATTGATACTTGGTCAATGCAAAAGATAAATGAGTGTGCTTATATTCAAAGAAACTTAATTGATCAAGCATATAAGATGCTTAAAAAAGATGGCATTTTAATTTATTCTACATGTACTTATTCTTTAGATGAAAATGAAAAACAAGTTGAATATATGATCAATGAATTAGGTATGAAATTACTTCCAATTAATAAAAAAGAAGGAATGTCTGATGGTTTTATTGAAGGAACCATTAGAATGTACCCTCACATTAATCGGGGTGAAGGACAATTTATAGCCATGTTACAAAAAACAACAGAAACAGCTATTTCAAAAGAAAAAATTTTAAAACCAAATTTAAAGAAAGAACAGCTACAACTTGTTCAAAAGTTTTATCAAGAAAACTTAAATATTCCTGTACCACCTTATCTCTATCAATCAAATAATCATGTCTATGCTATTTTAAATCATTTTCCTGAACTTCCAATCAAAGTTTTAAGAAATGGTCTTTATTTAGGAGAATGTAAAAAAGGAAGATTTGAACCAAGTCTTTCACTTGCTCTTACTTTAAATAAAGAAGATGTTAAAAGATCTTATAATTTTAAATGTGATAGTCAAGAAGTAAAAGATTATCTTTCTGGTTTAACCTTGAAAGGAAATAATCAAAAAGGCTATGGTGTTATTTTTGTAGATGGTTATCCACTTTCTTTCTATAAAGAAAGTAATAATCAAGTTAAAAATTTATATCCTAAAGGACTTAGACGATGAAAAGATATTTAGAAATTGAAAAAATCGTATATCAAGAACTTGAAAAAAACTGTTTTGGAAACAAAAAAAGACAAGGCTATCGTCATCTATTTGGCGTTTCAACCTTATGTATTGCCTATAGTCAGTATGTACAATTAGACTGTGAACTATGCGCTATTATGGGACTTTTACATGATTATTCCGTTTATAAAAACAATACCTCATTTAATCACGCTCAACTTTCAAGTGAACTTGCTAGAAAGATGTTAGAAGAAAGTTTATTGTTTGAAAATGAAGAAATAGATATTATCGTTCAAGCTATTAAAAATCATTCAACTAAAAATAAAGTTCATGATCAATATAGTGAACTACTTAAAATGTGTGATGTTTTAGAAACTTATTATCATGATCCTGATTGTATTTTTGATGAATATCATCAAAAATATATTGAAAAAGCATCATTACTTCTTAACAAATAAAAAAACTTAATGATTCTTTATTTCAGACTGTTGACATATAAAAAAACAACAGTCTTTTCTTTTGTAAAATAAAAAGACATTAAAAATAGAAATTTTAAGTATCTTTATAATACAATTATTCTATTATAAGAAACAATTGTATCTAATTACAACAATTCCTCAACTATAACATTCGAGGAACTAATTAGTAGGAAATAAATATTATTGATAAGATATCAATATTCTATTTTTTAGTTAGAATTTATAACAAAAAAGGATGTTACGATTTTAAATTATTTCGTAACATCCCTTTTATTTTAATTCTTCTAATATAATTTTAGCAATCTTTTTGTTATGAATAATATAACTGCTATGATCTTCTCCTTCGAGAATTCTAAACTCACAGTTTTTAATATGATGTGAAATACGTTCAATATGATCTAATTTAATTAAATCATCACTTCCTGCAAGCAGTAATGTTTTAGCTTCTATTTGATGAAGTTGTTGATTAGAAATATGGGGTTCTTCTAACATCATTCTAATTAAAGGATTTTTTGTTTTTTGATATTGCTCCTTCATTTCTTGATAAACTTCTAATATAACACCATTGGGTTTAACATTGACTCCTGCAAGAATTAAATGATCTACAAGTTTTGGATAAAGACTTCCTATTAATAAACCAATAATTGCTCCATCACTACTTCCCATTAAAGAAATATCTTTTAATTCAAGTTGTTCAATCATTTCTTGAATATCCTTTGCCATATCTAGATAATGATATTCTAGAACTTTATCACTTTGACCATGTCCTCTAGAATCAACAGCATAAACAGTATAATGCTTTTTTAATAATTCTATAGCTTCATCAAAAATACGATGATCTTCTTCATTTCCATGAAGTAAAATTAAAGGTTTCCCTGTTCCTTGTTTTTCATAAAACAAGCGCACACCATTTACATGTATAAACATTAACAATACTCATCCATACACGCTTGAATTCTACTTTGAACAAGAGCAGCAATTTCAGGTGTTTTTAAATCTTTATATTCATCATATTCAATTGGTTTTAAATAATGAATTTGTGCTTTTACGGGTTTAATTGTATTGTTATCAAATACTTGATAACAATCAATCATTGCTACTGGAACAATTGGACAATGAGATTTTAAAGCAATTTTAAAGGTTCCACCTTTAAATTCACCTATTTTATTACCTTGTTTAGAACGTGTTCCTTCTGGATAAATAACATAATTCATACCAGCTTCTATTTCTTTAGAAACGTTTTTAACCATTTTGGCACCATCTCTAATATTACTACGATCTAAAGCATAATAGTCTAATGTTTTAACAACATCTTTAATTAAAATTGTAGATGCTAATTCTTTTTTTAATACAAATTTAGCTGTTTTATCATGTGTTTTAAAAACAGCCACAATATCAAATAATCCTTGATGATTAGGAGTAATGAGATATCCATTTTCTTGAGGAAGATTTTCTAAACCATAACATTCTAAATCTACTCTTGCTTTTTTAACAATTTCATCAGCAACATTATGTATAAATTGATATCCTTCATCAATTGTTGGATATTTTTCTTTATTTTGATATTGTTTTAACTTATAAAACCACCAATAAGGTAATTTAAAAATACATCTTAAGACAACTAAAATTATTCTTTTCATATCATCATCCCTTTTTATAGATTTGTAAGACAAATGTTTCCATTTGTGTTTCTTTTTCTAATTGAAAATTATATTCGTCAAAACTTGGAAAATAGGTTTCACCTTCATGTTTTCCTGGTATTCTAGAAATCATTAGTTCATCTACATAAGGAAGTGCTTGCTTATAAATAGAAGCCCCTCCACAAATAAATAAATCTTCCTTTTTATTTTTATATTCTTGAATCGTTTCTACTAAATCATGTCTTACTTCTACACGTTCATCATCTAATTCACCACGGGTTACAACAATTGTTTTTCTATGAGGAAGTGGTCTTCCTATTGCCATGTATGTTGTTTTTCCCATTAAAATTGTTTGATGAAGTGTTGTTTTTTTAAAATGTTGTAAATCTTCTTTATTATGCCAAGGCATTCCATTAGAAGAGTCTTTTTTACCAATTAATAAATCATCATCTGTTGCTACAATAATAGAAATCATTAGACACTCACCTTTCCAACAAGTCTACCATGAGATTGATAATTTTCAATTCTAATATCATCTATTGTAAAATCAAAAATAGATTTAACTTCTGGATTTAAAACAAGTTGACATTTAGGATAAGGAGTTCTAGAAATTTGTTCCTTAACAACATCAAAATGATCTTTATAAATATGAGCATCTCCTATAGTATGCACAAATTCTTTTGGTTTGTACCCACATACTTGAGCAAGCATTGCTGTAAATAAAGCGTAAGATGCAATATTAAATGGTACTCCTAAAAATGTATCTGCACTTCTTTGATATAATTGACAACTTAAATATTTTTTATCATTGCTTACATAAAATTGTAAGAAAGCATGACATGGTGGAAGTGCCATTTCATCAACTTCTGCTGGATTCCAGGCACAAATAATATGTCTTCTTGAAAATGGATTATTTTTTAATGAATCAACAAGTTTTGCTACTTGATCAACACCTTCATTATTAAAATTACGCCATTGTCTACCATAAACTGGTCCTAATTCACCATATTTAACAACAAATGGATCATCTGCTGGTAATTCTTTGATTTTAGCAACAAATTCTTCTAAAGTTTCTCCATGAAAATCTTCACTTTTCTTAAAAGCTTCATAAGGCCATTCATTCCAAATCTTCACATTTCTATCAACAAGATATTTTATATTAGTATCTCCTTTAATAAACCATAATAATTCTTCAGCAATAGGTCTTAAAAACATTTTCTTTGTTGTAAGTAAAGGAAAACCATCTGTTAAATCATAACGTGTTTGATAACCAAAAACACTACGTGTTCCTGTTCCTGTACGATCATCTCTATCTTGACCATTTTCTAATATATATTGACACATATCTAAATATTGTTTCATTTCATTCACCTCTCTTTGTCAATTATATAGAAAATCATTTCAATTGTCATCTACAAAAAAAGAGGATTTCTCCTCTTAATCATATCTATGTCGATATTCTTCCATCATTCCTTTAAAGATTTCACCATTTGTAGGTGGCGTAAAGGTTACAGCATTTGCTCCTGCTTGAATAACTTCTCTAACTGTTTCTTCTGTTGGTCCACCAGTAGCAATAATAGGGAAATTAGGATCAATTTCTCTTAATTTTTTAACAATTTTAACAGTATCTTTTCCTCCAGATACATTTATAATATTTGCTTTCGTATGTAACATTCTTTTTTCTAAATCTTCATTTAAAGAAACAATTGTTAAAACAACAGGAATATCAATATCATCTGCAAGATTTTGAACAAATTCAGTTGCTGTTGGTGCATTTAAAACAACAGCTGTTGCTCCATGTAACTCTGCATCTAAAGCAATCGATTCAACACGTTTACCGGCAGTTGTTCCACCACCAACACCAACAAAAACAGGTCTTTGAGCAACTGAAATAATTGCTTCTGTAATTTGAATTGTTGGTGTAAAAGGATAAACCGCAATAACAGCATCCGCATTACAATTAGCAATCACCGCTACATCTGTTGAAAAAACCAGTGATTTAATTCTTTTTCCATTAATTAAAACTCCTGTAGCTTCACGATAAACTTCAGGTACAAGAATTGTATGACTTCTAAGTTGTGTATTAATTTTAGGTATTGCTTTATTCATAAAATCCTCCTTAATGTCTTTGAATATAATGATATGTTGCTCCAATTAAATTCGCATCATTTCCAAATTGACATACTTTAATATTTGGTCGTACATGTGCATGCGTTAATTGAGAAAAAATAATATCTAATTGTTCATTGACTTTATCTAATAAATCACTTCTTGATGAAATAGCTCCACCAATAATAATCATGCTTGGATCATAAGCATATTGTAAATTATAAATACCCATTGCAAGAGTACGATAATATTCATCAACATATTTTTTATAAACTTCATTATTATCCGCTTGATCAAAAACTTCTTTACCATCTAAAGTATGATAATCAACGCCTAGTTCCTTAGCCACTCTTTTAGTTACCGCAACTGTTGATCCATCATCTGACCATGTATAATATTTCTTTTCATCTTGATCATATCTCATAATCATATAACCAAATTCTCCACCATGTAATGCATTTCCATGATGAACATGACGATCTTTAATAACTGCTCCACCAATTCCTGTTCCACTAACAATAAAACAGCAATCATTTTCATGACATGCAACACCTTTCCATACTTCTGCAAGGGCTGCACAGTTAGCATCATTTTCAAATTCAACATCTTTATTTAAACGTTGTTTTAAATCTTCTTTAATATTTGGACCATGAATATAATCGATAGCACTTGAACCATAAATAATACCACCATCACTATCAACAGCTCCTGGCATTGATAAAGCAATTCCTTCTATATCTTGATATTCATGAGCTACATTTTCTATTTCTTGATACATTTTTTCTAATGTATCTGGTGTTTTAAATTTATTTGATGAAGACACTTCTCCTTCTTCATTTACAACAGCATATTTGACAGATGTTCCCCCAACATCAAACGCTAAATATTTTTTCATAAGCCTCTCCTTTCGTTTCTTACATTATTATAGTATATTTTTTTGAACAAATCATTAACATCCTTATTTTATAAACACCTTATTCCATTCATCACAATTTCTTTCCAATAATTCAAAATCAACCGTTGCTAATTTTATATAATTATAAGAAGATTTTCTTTTTTTCAGTTTATAAACAATTTGTGCTCGTCTCAATATATCCTCTTGATTTTTAAAACTTCTTAAAATTTGAACTTGATCTATTAATAATCCCTTATACTTTAAATCTTTTTCTAAAAAAATATTAAACTCATGATAACATCCTTCAGGAACAGGAATCATATTATTAAATAATAACTTTCCTAGATATGATTCAACCGTTGGATTTCCATTAAATATTCTTTTAATAGTTGAAACTCGTGTAAATTGAAGTTTTTTATGACCATCTTGATCATTAAAATAATCTCTTTTATCAGGTGAAGATAAGGGAACAAAATACTTATAACCATTTATTAATACTTTTATAGCAATAAATTTTCTTTGATGATTTCCACTATTATGTATTAAAACTTTTGAATCTGCCTTGTATAAACATTCCATATATTAACTATCAATTTCATATAATTTCATAAATATAGCTCCTTTTAGATAATAAAAAAACGAAGAGGTTATCTCTTCGTATAAGTATTTGATTTTTTAGCTCCCACTATTTGGCAGGGAATCTCCTGATTTTTGAAGACAATTTCTCCACTGTTATAATAGCAATTTTTGTCTCAAAATACAATTGATTTATTAAGATTATTCATCTATTTTTAATACATGGATTCCATGGTATTGACAATAAGTCAATAAGCTTTGATTATCTATTTCATGACGTAGAAAGACTTCAATCCATTGGTCTTTCTTTTCAATTGTTGATACATTTTCTAAAGAAGTAAGTGTTGTTATTTGGTCATTACCTGTTTTTATAAATATTTTCTTAAAAATATAAACACTTATCAAATATATAAATTTTATTATCTATTTATGCTTTGACATATGCAAGAATCATTTCTTTTAATTTGATCAACTCTGGTGTGTAGTCTTCATTTTCTTTAGAACCCCAAATAAAACCTCCTGCATAATATGCACAAGCTGTCATCATTGTATGAACTGTTACTCTCATAAACTCTTCTTCTGCCATATCTGTTTTAAACGTTTTATCTTCTTTGGCTTTTTCATACATCATATGAAAACGTGTATTTGCTGAAAAAAGTGCTTGATTAAATTCATCCATTTGTAAATCTTTTCTTCCTGAATGAGATACATAATGATTGAAATTATCATTATATCGAAGAAGAGCTTTATGCGTTTGATACATTTCAATAAAACTATCTAATGTAAAAATCAAACGACCAATAGCTGGTATATCTCCTACTGAACTCATTGGTCTTTTTTGATCTAATTCATCAAAATATTCTTTCCATTCTTTTGTATTTACCGCAATAACAAGTTCTAATTTTCCTGGGAAATAGCGAAACAATGTTGCTCTTCCAATTCCTGCTTCTTTTGCTATTTCTCCCATTGTTACAGATTCGATTTTTTTATCTACAAAAAGACGAAAAGCAACATCTATAATTTTCTCTCTGCGTTCATCTTTTTCTGACTTTTTTATTATCATAATTTCCTCACTTTATAGAGATACTCTATCTCATTAGTATTATATAAATAACATTTTCTTTTGTCAATTTTATGTAAAAAGCCCAATTCTTTATTTAAAAATTGAGCTTCTACGTATACCATATCTTAAAAATATAAACTATTTTTTATCTTTAATTTGTTGTTTTAACATAGAAACAAATTCATCAATAGTAACTGTTGTTGCTTTTTGTTCACCATGTTTACGATAAGTTACAGTTCTTTCATCACGTTCATTATTACCTAAAACTAAAATATAATTTGCTTTTTGCATTTGTGCTTCACGAATACGATATCCTAATTTTTCATCTCTTGAATCAAGTTCTACTTCAAAACCTTCATCTAATAATAATTGATAAATTTCATTAGCGTAATCTAAATGATATTCATTTTTAACAGGTAATACTTTGACTTGTGTAGGAGCTAACCATAATGGTAAGTTTCCTTTTGTTTCTTCTAAGATATAAGCCATGAAACGATCTAATGAACCTAAAATAGCTCTATGTAAAACAACAGGAGTTTTCTTAGTTCCATCTTCCGCAACATAAGTTAAGTTAAACTTAGCTGGTAAACAGAAGTCTAATTGACAAGTTGATAAAGTGATTTCATTACCAATAGCTGGTTTAACATTAACGTCTAATTTAGGACCATAGAAAGCAGCTTCCCCAATTTCTTCAGTATATTCAATACCAAGTTCATTCATTACTTCACGTAATTCATTTTCTGCTTTATTCCACATTTCATCATCATCATGATATTTTTCTTTATCTTCTGGATCTCTAAGAGATAAAACACAACGATAATCTGTAATATTGAAATCTTTATAAACATCTAAGATTAAATCGATAACACCTTTAAATTCTGATTTAATTTGTTCTGGTGTTACAAATAAATGAGCATCGTTTTGACAGAAATGTCTTCCTCTTTCAATACCTTTAACAGCTCCTGATGCTTCATATCTAAAGTCATGAGCAATTTCACCAATACGAATTGGTAAGTTTTTATAAGAATGTAATTTATTTGCATAAATCATCATATGATGAGGACAGTTCATTGGACGTAAAACAAATGATTCTCCATCCATTTCCATTTGTGGGAACATATTTTCTTTATAATGATCCCAGTGTCCTGATGTTTTATATAAGTTTACTGTTCCTACAGCAGGAGTTAATACATGTAAGTAACCTAATTTCTTTTCTTTTTGTTTGATGTATCTTTCAAGTTTTTGCCAGATAGCATATCCTTTTGGTAAATACATTGGAAGACCTCTACCAATTAAATCATCAACCATGAAGATTTCCATTTCTTTACCAATTTTACGATGATCTCTTTCTTTAGCTTCTTCTAATAAATTTAAGTGTTCTTCTAATTCTTCAGCAGTTGGGAAACAAACACCATAAATACGTTGTAAAACTTTATTGTTTTTATCACCTTTCCAATAAGCACCAGAATGTTTGATTAATTTAAAGTTTTTACACATTTTAACTGTTTCAACATGAGGACCTCTACATAAATCAGTAAAATCTCCTTGACTATAACAAGTAATTGTTCCATCTTTTAAATTAGAAATTAAATCTAATTTATATTCATCATCTTTAAACATTTCTAAAGCTTCTTCTTTAGAAATTTCACGACGAACAATTCTTTTACCATCTTTACAGATTTTTTTCATTTCTTTTTCAATTTTAGCGATTGCTTCATCACTAACAACTTCATCACCTAAATCGACATCATAATAGAATCCTTCAGCTACAACAGGACCTACCCAAAATTTAGCTTGAGGATAAAGATGTTTGATTGCTTGTGCCATAACATGGGCACAAGAGTGATTTAATGTATTTAATTGTTCATTTTCTTTAAAATCTACCATTTTCCTTCTCCTTTACATAAAAAACTCTCATCCAAAGGACGAGAGTTTCGTGGTACCACCTTAATTTGCTTTTCAGCCTCAAAACTTTAACGCAGTTAACGACAATCTTTTTCAAGTGTAGCTATTAGGGAGTATCTTATAAACATTCTCAAGGTTTTCACCAACCACCTTTTCTCTAAATCAAATCATTTATAAAACATATCCTAAATCATTGCTTTTTTTATTTACGTTTTTATTCTAATACAATATTTTACATTGTCAACTGATTATTGGTTTTCATTTCTTTTATTTGCATACATTTTTTCTTAAAAGCTAAATAAACAAGTTTTGAAGGAAGGGGTTCATACAATGTGAGCGTATCACATTTAACACAATATAATCCTTCAATCCCATTAACACATATATTTTCTACCCATTCATCCGTTGCTTTGCAAATACTACAGTTTTTTAATTGTTTATCATCAATAATTTGTACTCTCATTTCCATCACCAACAATTAGTATAAGCACTCATGCATAAAAATGATGTCGAATTTTATTTTCCAACTAATTTTTTTAAATCTTTTACTTCTTGTGGTTTTAAACGACGATATTCTCCAGGACGTAATCCTTTTAAATTGACACAACCAACAGAAATACGATGTAATCTTTTTACTGGATGTCCCACACTTTCAAACATTTTTTTAACTTGTCTGTTTTTTCCTTCATAAAGTTTAATTTTTAAAACAGTTGTTTTATGTTCCATATCTTTATAAGTGACTTTGATTTTACAAGGCATCGTTTTTTTACCTTCTAAATAAACACCTTTTTCTAAATGATGTAAATCTTCACCTTTAATAAGACCTTTAATTGTTACTTCATAGATTTTTTCTAAGTGGCTTCTTGGATGCATGATCATATTTGCAAAATCACCATCATTAGACATAATTAAAGCACCTGTTGTATCGAAATCTAAACGTCCAACAGGATAAATTCTTTCTTCAACTTCTTCAAAGTAATCAATTACTTTTGGTCTATCGAACTCATCATCTAATGTACAAACACATCCTTGTGGTTTGTAAAAAAGATAATAAACTTTATTTTCATCAACAATAGCTTCTCCATCAATTAAAACAACATCTCCAGATTTAACTTTAGTTCCAAGTTCAGTTACAACTTGACCATTAACAGAAACTCTACCTTCTCTAATTAAATCTTCTGCTTTTCTTCTTGATGTATAACCACTTGAAGCAATATATTTTTGTAATCTTTCCATTTATTTCACCTACTTTATCAAAAGTTATTATACCTAATTTTTATATCTTTGCAATCTGTTTTTATTTTTTTAAAAAATACCTTTTAAACACACTTTTTTTCTTTCCTAAATACTTAATAATTGTTATACTAACTTTTGGTGAAATAAAAAAATGAACGAACAATTATTAATAAAAAATATTGCTGAAATCGGTAAATTATTACTTAAAAATGGTGCTGAAATTTACCGTGTAGAAGAAAGTCTAGAACGTATGTGTCAAAGCTATGGCTTTCAAGATATAGGTGTTTTTGCTCTTCCTACTTATTTTACAATGAGTGTTACTTTTCAGGATGGAACAAGTACTTCTCTTACTAAAAGAACTTTACAAAATCGTACAAACCTTGATGCTGTTTGTGCTTTAAATGATCTTGTTAGAAAAATCTGTAATGAAACACCTACTAATGATTTTATTGAACAACAAATAAAGGCTATCAATTCCTTACACCCTATCATGCCACTTGTTCTTTTAGGGTATGGTTTAGGGGCTGGAGGTTATGCTATTTTTTTTGGAGGTGGACTTCATGAAGGAATTATTGCTGGAATCATAGGTTTTTTAATGTATTTTTTTATATGGATCAATGAGATTTTAGGAATTAATTCATTAATGCGTACAACACTAACAAGTATGTTTTTAACTATCTTAGCGATTTTGTTTTATCATTTTCATTTGATTTATAATCTAGATGCGACAATTATTGGTTGTTTAATGATTTTAACTCCTGGAATTGCAATTACCAATAGTTTAAGAGATATTATCGATGGAAACTATGTTTCCGGGCAAGCACGTTTGGTTGAAGCTTTTTTTATCGCTACAGCGATTGCTTTAGGGGTTGGTTTAATACGTATTTTATTGAAAGGATTGATATAATGGAACAAATAATTCAATGTTTAAGTGCTTTTTTAGGGTGTTTAGGATTTGCTTTTGTTTTTAGAGTACATCGTCATCTTCCTTATGCTATATTAGCCTCAATTGGAGGAATGCTAGGTTGGATTGTTTATTTATTAGTCATTCCCTATTTAAGTAATATTATATCTAATTTATGTGCCATGATTGTTGTAGCATTATTTAGTGAAATTATGGCAAGAATATGTAAAGCACCAGCTACTATTTTTATTGTTGTTGGTTGTTTCCCTATTGTCCCTGGTAAAGGGATTTATCAAACGATGCTTTATTTAATTTCCCATGATCAAAATTTATTTCTTGATTCACTTTTTCAAACAGTTGGAACAGCTTTAGCCCTTGCTACTGCTATTTTAATTGTTTCAACTTTCTTTAAAGTTATTAAAACCATTAAACAAAAGGACTATCATTTATGAAAATATTAGGAATCATTGTTGAATATAACCCTTTTCATACCGGACATCTTTATCACTTACAAAAAGCAAAAGAAATGGTAAAGCCCGATTTAACAATTGCTATTATGTCTGGTAATTATGTTCAACGAGGAGAAGTCGCAATTATTGATAAATTTAAAAGAAGTGAACTTGCTATTAAATACGGTGTTGATTTAGTTATCGAACTCCCTTTTGCATATGTTTGTCAAAGTGCCGATTATTTTTGTAAAGGAGCGATTGATTTACTTTATCATATAGGAATTACTGATCTTGTTTTTGGTAGTGAATGTGGGGATATTCATTTATTTAAAGAAATAGCTTCTGCGATTAAAAATAATCCAGCTGATTATGATCAATATGTCAAAAATGCAATGAAACAAGGATTACGTTATCCTGATGCCTGTAATCAAGCATTAAGCCTTCTATTAAATAAAAGCATTCAAACCCCTAATGATTTATTAGGATTAGGCTATGTTAAAGAAGTCATCAATCATGATTATCCTATTTGTCTCCATTGTATTCAAAGATCAAATGATTATCATGATACCTCTCTTACAAAAATAGCTTCTGCTACAGCTTTACGTAAAGCCTTAAAAGAAAAACAAGATGTACATGATTATTTATTAGATATGTCTTATTATGATCATTTATATGATCAAAGTAATTTCTTTGATTATTTAAAATACCAAATTATTATTCAAGATATTCATCATTTAAAAAAAATACATTTAGTTGATGAAGGCATAGAGAACTTATTAAAGAAAGTTATCTTTGATACTAATAGTTATGAAGAACTTGTAAATTCGCTTACAAGTAAACGTTATACAAAAACTAGAATCCAAAGAATGTTATTACACATTTTAATGAATAATACAAAGGATGAAATCAAAAACTGTTTTCCTATTGATTATATTCTTGTTTTAAAAATGAATCAAAAAGGACAAAAGTATTTAAAAACAATCAAAAAAACATGTTCTTATCATATAATTACAAATCTTTCATCTTATAAACATCCTGCTTTAGATTTAGAAATTAAATCATCAAAATTATTATCTTTAATAGATCATCAAATGATCAAAAAAGAATTTCAAAATATTCCTGTTATCGAACTATCTAAAAGATAGTTCTTTTTTATTATTGAAATATGTGCTTAAATTAAGATAGTAGCTAAAGGAGAATATTATGTTATTTTATTATACAAAGGTACAAGTAAATGAATTAATGACACCATCTTTATTAATTGAACAAGTGATTTATTGGTTACAACATACAAAAAATAAAATGAAAGATTTGAATTATGATCATTCTTTATACTATTCTTTAAAAGAAAAACATAAAAGCTTAGAAATTAAAGATTTTAAAACTAAAAATATTTTAGGAATTCAATTTATTACTGATCATAATTACAAAAAAAATCAATTTACAATAGAAATACTCTATCATTATCAACAAGAAATTCTTGAACTTTCTTTCTATAAAGAAATATCAAATGAATCTAAATATATCTCTAAAATCTCAATTCCTAAAATATTTCCAATGATTTTAGAAAGTAATTATATTCAAAAAGACCATGATTTATCAATACAATCAACACCTCATTTTATTAATGAAAGAACAGTCAATCAACTATTAAAAAAATCATATCATTTACCAATAATCATCTTATACAAAAATAAAAAATGTCTTGTTAATCCCTTTATTTTAAACCAAGAACTCTATGGAATGTGTCATATTATCGTCATTCCTACAAATAGAGAAGTTAATTATGTACAAATTAATTATCCAAATCATGAAAAAGAAAAAATATTTTATGAAAAATCTTTTCTACAAACGCTTATTCAACATATTCGTTATTATATGTTGCAAGAAAATGAATTTTATTCTTTTTCGGAACTTCAACAATTTGAACTTTTACAATCTTATCAAGATGATGCATTATCATCTGTAGAAGTTCAAGAATTATTCTTAAATGAAATAAAGAATATTGAAAATGACATCATTGATTTACAAAAAGAATACCAAAATAAAAAAGATATTCTTGAAAAACTTACAAACATAAATCAAGAATATCATCATCTATTAAAACAATACGATGAATCTCCATTAATTACGATTCATCAAGATAATTATAAAGAATATCAAGACTTTATTTTTTCAATCATTCATAAAACTTTAATGAATTTATCTCCTGATGATACTTATCGTAAAAGAGATCTTTTAAAGTCTATTGAAAGGAAACATCAACTATGAAGCATTTATCAACTTTGATTGCTGTAAAAAATCTAACTATTATTCAATTTACAAAAATAATTCAAGATTTATTTTATTTAGATGAATTTATATTAGACTCATTGATCATTCATTTAGAGAATTGCACAATTTATCATGATGAATCAGCTATTGCTTTTTGTATTCAATATCAAAATAACGATTATGAATATATTTTTAACGAAACAAAACAAAATATATATCTTTCTATTAATAAACGTAATAATCAATTTATCGATTTAATAACATATCTTGATAAATGTCATCTTTTAAACAATGATCATTTTTCATATATTCAACCAAACATCAAAAATATGAATGATTTAAATCAAGTTATTGAATTTGTAGAAAATAAAACAATTCTTCCTGTTATTTATTTAAATATGTCTTTAAAAGATTTTAAAAATGAGATTCTAACTGAAATTCAATCAACAGCTTATATTCTTACAAGCGAAGATGAAAATTTTCATCAAGCATTTCAAAAACATTTTCATTTAAGAAATAATAGTTATATTCTTTATTTAAATCATGAATTTCAAAAAATTTCTTTTTTAAAAAAATAATCTCCTCAAGAATTTATTGAGAAAGTAAAAATAAAAATTCAAAGTTATGTTTTACAACGTACATATTCATTTCCTTATAATATGAAAGATTTTCAACATCATGTTATTAAAAAAATAATTGAAAATCATAAAGAAAATGATTTTCTCGAAAATTCTTCTATTGAACAACAAGTCTTAGCTTTAGAAGATAAGAAAAAGAATTTACAAAAAAATATTGATGATTTAAATAATCAAATATTGATTTTAGAAAATCAAAATGAAGAATTAGGAAGTTATATTAAACAACAAGGATATTATCCTTTAATCTTAAAAGGAAATGAAAAAGAATTTTACAAAGGTGAACAAAGAGATCTTCTTCTTTATCTTTTAAAAGAAGAACTTAAAAATAATCATAATCAAAAACAACAACAAATCATTCATACAATTCTTGAACAAAATCCTCCTGTTGGTAATCGAAATAGATATTTAACAGATATTTTTAACTTATTAGTCAATGAAGGTCTTTCAAAGAAATCTATTGATACTTTAAGTCGTTATGGAATTATTTTAAATCATACAGGTAAACATCCAACAACTACTTTTTTTAATGATTCACGTTATACTATGACATTTTCTTCAACACCAAGTGATCTTAATGTTGGTAGACAATATTATCGTCAAATTAGAAAACTTTTCTTTTAACTTTTCCATAAAAAAAGAGGTGTGTTTGACACCTCTTTTAATTATCCTCTAAGTACTGCTCCAAAATCTTTTTCAACAGCTTTTAAGATTTTTTCCATAGCTTCATTAATTTCTTGTTCTTTTAATGTTTTCTTATCATCTTGGAAAGTTAAATTAATAGCTACTGATTTTTTACCAGCTTCTACATGTTCTCCAACATAAACATCAAAGATGTTTGTTGCTTTCACAAGTTTATTACTTGACTTAATGATTTTTTGACAAACATCATTTGCTGGAACAGATTCATCCATTACTAAAGCAATATCTCTTGAAACTGATGGATATTGTGGAATTGGTTGATATTTTACTTTACCTGTTTTGATATTTAATAATGCAGATAAGTTTAATTCAACTACATAAACATCTTTAACATCATATTTCTTTTCCATTAGTGGATGTACTTGTCCAACTACCCCAACCACTTCATTTTGTACTTTAATATAAGCACTACGTCCAGGATGGAATGATTGATTATCACTTTCTACACGTTCTAAACGATAACGTGATTCATTGATTCCTAATCTTTCAAAGATTGTTTCTACAAATCCTTTAACTAAATAATAATCTGCTTTGTATGAAATTTGTTTAAATGATAACCCATGGTATTCACCAGTACATGCAATCGCAAGATTTTGTAATTCAACGCCTTTTGAATATGTTGTTGATAATTCATATAAATGAACATCTTTCATATTTCTTGATTGGTTATAATTAATGACTTGTAACAATGAACCAATAATTGATTGTCTTGTCACTGATCTTTCTTCACCTAATGGCATTGCAAGTTTAACTGGTTCTTGATCATGGAAAATATTGAAATCATGAACAAGTGATGGTGATGTTAATGAATATGTTAATGTTTCATGTAATCCTAAATCTTTTAATAAGACTTTCATCATATGTTTCTTTTCTTGAATTTCTGTTCTTTTTCCAATTGTCATAGACATTTCTGGTAAAGTTGATGGAATGTTATCAAAACCATACATACGCACAACTTCTTCAATCAAATCAGCTGCCATCGTAATATCATTACGATAAGTTGGAATTTTAACATTGAATGTATCTTCTTTTAATTCATATTTGAATTTTAATGAATCAAAGATTTCCGCAATTTCATTTGTTTGGATGTTTGTTCCAAGTAATCCATTAACTTGTTGAGTTGAAACTGAAACATATTTATCTTCAATATAAAGAGTTGTTGAAACAGTTTCATAGATTTCTTTAGCATCAGCAAGTTCTTCTAATAAATTTGCACATCTTTCTAAAATATTTAAAGAATTAGCAGTATTTAAAGCCCCTTTAATATAATGTTGAGAAGCATCTGTTAATAAATTTAATCGTCTTGCTGTTTCTCTTAAACTTGGTCCATCAAAAGTAGCCACTTCGATGACGATATTTTGTGTATTTTCATCAATCTTAGTACTATCAGCACCCATGACACCAGCGACACAACCCACACCATTATCTGTTGAAACGATGATATCATTAGGTTCAAGTTTATATTCTTCACCATCTAATAAGATTGCTTTTTCATCAAATCCAGTTTTTACAACAAATTCTTTTTTAGTTAATTTGTCATAGTCATACATATGGATTGGTTGACCTGTTTCTAACATAACATAGTTAGAAATATCAACAATGTTATTAATTGGTTTAATACCAGAAGCAAGTAAAGCTGTTTTTAACCAAGCAGGTGATTCTTTTGTAGTGACACCTTTAACAAGCTTAGCCCCAAAGAATGGACATAATTCAGTTTCTACTTTAACTTCAATGCTGCTTCCAGGCATTCCCTTTTCTTTAATTTCAGGTAAGTTAACGTCTCTTTTTAAAACAGCAGCCACTTCATAAGCAAGTGAAGTTAAAGCCATACAATCCGCTCTATTTGGTGTTAAACCAATATCTAAAATTGTATCTTTTAATCCTAAATATTCTAAAGGATCTTTTCCTACAGGTGCATTTTCATCTAAAACATGAATGCCATCTTTATCTTCAGGAGATAATAAACGTTGATCTAAACCAAGTTCAGCCATTGAACAAATCATTCCATTTGATTCTTGGCCACGAATTGTACTTTGTTTAATGACAAATCCTTCTCCTAAATCACATCCAGGATTAGCAACAATAACCTTTTGTCCAGCAGCAACATTTGGTGCACCACAAACAATTTGTGTTACTTCTCCAGGTCTTACTTCAACTTGACATACATGTAAATGATCACTATCAGGATGATCAACACATTCTTTAACATAACCAATTGTCATGTTATTTCCATTAGCTAATGAATGCATTCCTTCTACTTCTAAACCAATTGAAGTAATTTTATCAGCAAGTTCTTTTGGATCTTGATCATCTATTTTAACGTATTTATTTAATAAATTTAAACTGACTTCCATTTTCTTACTCCTCTCTTTGGAATTGGTTTAAGAATCTTAAATCATCATTATAGAAATCACGAATATTATCAATACCGTATTTCAACATAGCAACACGTTCGATTCCAATTCCAAATGCAAAACCTTGATATTCTTTACTATCAAAACCACACATATCTAAAACTTTAGGGTTAACCATACCAGCACCTAAGATTTCAATCCATCCAGTTCCCTTACACATAGCACATCCTTTACCACCACAATGATGACAAGAGATATCTACTTCTACTGATGGTTCAGTAAATGGGAAGTAAGATGGACGTAATCTAATTTCACGTTTTTCTCCAAAGAATCTTCTTGCAAATACTTCTAATGTTCCTTTTAAATCAGCAAGCGTGATATTTTTATCAACAACAAGACCTTCACATTGCATAAATTGATGTGAATGTGTGGCATCATCATCATCTCTACGATATGTTTTACCAGGACAAATAACTTTAATAGGACCTTTTCCTCTAGCAGCAAGCAAAGTATGAGCTTGCACTGGAGAAGTATGAGTTCTCATTAAAGTATTTTCATCAATATAGAAAGTATCTTGCATATCTCTTGCAGGATGTCCTTTTGGTAAGTTCATTAATTCAAAGTTGAAATAATCACTTTCTACTTCAGGACCTTCAGCAATTTGATATCCCATACCTAAAAATAATTCTTCAAGTTGAGAAACAATGATTGATAAAGGATGCATTGTTCCTTGATCTAATTTATAACTTGGTAATGATAAATCAATAGTTTCACTATTGATTTTATCAATAATAGCTTGATGTTCTAAAACTTCTTTTTTATCTTCAACTGCTTTAGATAATTCTTGTTTAACTTTATTACTTGTTTGACCAAATGTTTTTCTTTGATCAGGGTCCATATTTTTCATCGATTTCATAGCTTCTTGAATAGGACCTTTTTTCCCTAAATAAAGAACACGAATATCATTTAATTCTTTTAAAGATGAACAAGCTTCAATTTTTTCTAAAGCTTCATCTTTAATCTTTAATAATTCATTTTCCACTTTATTTCCTCCTCAAACATAAAAAAACTCATTCCAATAGGAACGAGTTGATCGCGGTACCATCCTAATTCATGTTTAAAACATGCTCTTAATTAAACATTAACGCAGTCTCACGTCACTGATTAGGTGCTCTCCATGGTGAATTCAATAAATTATCTGTAGGAGTTTCCAGCACTTCTCCCTCTCTAAAACAGCATCCTTTATTTACTAATCCATATCAACGATTTATATACCCCATTATTATATCAAAATTTATGATGAAAACAACCCCAACTTAAAACAAAATCATAGTAACAATCTCATTGACACCCCTTAAGCAAAGGAAGATAATTAAATTAAAGATGGTTTTCAATCTAATTGATCTTAAATAAGATTCCTTTAGATTGAAACATTTTAAAAAGAAAGGAGATATTTATGAAAAAGAAAAAATTATTTTTAGCATCCTTGTTGTCATTTTCATTGACAGCCTCAATGTTTTTTACAACAAATATTCATGCATTAGAAGAAGTACAAAATGAAAATCAAATTGAAGAAAGTAATGAGACTTTAACAGAAACACCATCATTAACATTGGTATCATCTACATGGGATGGAGAAAATGATATTGTTTTTAATGTTCAAGCAAAAGATACAAAAGTTGAACTATTAGAAATGTATATTTATAGTAACGGATCTTCTATAGGATCTATTTATGTTAAACCTGACAAGGCAGTTGATGATAGTGGAAACGGGACTATCACTATTAGTAATAACGAATTAAAAAATATAAAAACACTTATTGGTCCTGATAATCAAACATTTAATTGGTCTCAAATCGAACAAATTGAAATGGTTTTTAGTTTTTCTAAAGGAGAAGAATTGAGTTCATTTAAAACAGTTTATGTACCTGTTCATATTTTAGAGACACCAACTCCAATAAATCCTGATAAAACAGATAAAACTGAAACTGTTAAAAATGATACAAATAACAAAACAACTGTAAAACAAACATCTTCAACAGCTGTAAAAACAGGAGATAATACAAATATCACTCCTTATGTTTCACTTCTTGTTGTCAGTGTTGTTGTCATTATTGGTATTGTTGTTTATAAGAAAAAATCATCTAAAAAATAATCTATAATATTTTTTGCATAAAAAGTGGGATGAACATTCATCCCACTTTTATTCCCCTTAACATTTTTAAATCATTTAATTATTTTTTTACTCTTTTTTACTACAAGGATAAAAGCCAATGCAGACAAGCATGCAAAGACAGCCAATGGCATTACTTGTGTTGAATCACCTGTTTTAACGTTTGTAGTTGTAGAAGTCACTGTATCGTTTTTAGCTGCTGTTTTTGTTGGTTCATTAGAATCTGATGGTTTTTGATCTGGGTTAGTTGGTGTTTCTGGTGTTTGTTTATCTAAACGAATTGTTTCACCAGTATTAACATCACGAGCATATTTACTCATGAATTCCCACATCAATTTAGCATCAGGAGTATAGTTCCAATGTCCCCATCCATAAATACGAGCCATGCTAATTTCTACACCTTTAGCATTTTCCAATGCTCCTACATCAATTTTAGCAATATTTTCAGCTGTAGGTTCAATTGTATAACGTTTTGTCCAAGGAACTCCATATAAATAAGCATCTGCTTCTAAAACATCTTCAAGTTGTGTTACTTCCATATCATTTAATTCTTGATAAAGTTGTGCAACTTGTAATCCTCCATTTGATTCAGTTGTATCAAATGCACCTTTACAATATTCATCACCATCACCTGTAAAGTAGATAATAGGCATATCATATTTATCTTTATTTTCAGCAACTGCTTTTTTATTTAATTCACTTGCTCCAAATGGACCTGAGTGACCTGCTGCTGCTGCAAAATATTTTGAATCAGATAAACCAGCATTTGTTGTATTCATACTTCCTGCTGATAATCCTGAAATATAAACTCTTGATTGATCAATTTGTGGATATTTTTCTTCAGTAAGTTTTAACATTGTAATAACATCTGAATCTGCAGTAGCATTTAAATCATCTGTCATTGGATCATATGTATATCCTTGATAAGTGTGTCCTTGCCATTCAGGACAAATAAGAATAACGCCTTCTTCACTAGCAATTTGTGCCCAACCAGATGTATCATATTGTGTTCTTGGATCATTTGTATTTCCATGGAATAAAACAACTGCAGGAACACTACCTTCTTTAGCATCTTTTGATTGTTCAGGAATATATTCATACCATAATGAATCAATACCATCATTATCTAAATCTTGTGTATTAACATAACGATCAATATTATCAATAGCATCTACAGAATCAAAATATTGATATTTTCTTGCTTGATCAGCTTCTTTATTACCTGAAATTAAAGGACGTGAATACCAAGTAGCTGTTTCCTTATAAACATCACTATAATTTCCAATTCTACCAAATTTCTTAAGTACTTTTTCCCAAGCATCTTTTGTTGCAGAAACTGCATCTAAACCAGTATCCTTATTAACTGCAACAACTTCATAATGGCTTTCTGGATTTACATAATAACCATCTTCAGTTTTAGTTGCACTATTTGCTTTTACATAAGTATTTACAATTTCATCATTATCAGTTACTAAATAAGTTGGTACTGAAACATTAACATCCATACCTTTTTCTGGATTAACTAATGCAAGACCAGAAACAAAGTTCATATAAGAAGCTAAATTTTGATTAATGAATGTAGCCCCATTACCAATTCCAATTAATTTAAAGTTACTAGATACACCTATTTTACCTACGATTGCTTCAAATCCTTGAACATCATCACTTGTAAATTCAACACCATTAGCTGGTCTTGCTACATAAACTTTACTTGCTGAACGATTAACAATTTCTTTAATACCTGATGCTTCAATATATTTTTCTGCTTCTTCATCAGACATATTACCATCAGGATAAACAACAAATGTAGGTGCAGCAGCTGCATTTACTGATTCAATACTTAATTGATCACTACCACTATAAACATAAGCTTCTTGCATTTGATTAACTGCTTTTTTATAAGCTTCAATATATTTAGGTAATGTATCGATTTTTGCTTTTGCACCATTACTTGAAAGTTCAACTGCATCTGGTGCCCAAGATGCTGCTGTATAACTATTTGAAATAGTTGTACCATCTAATAAACCACTAATAACTTGAGCCATATCATTGAAATATTGAATTGACATTTCATTTGGTCTTTGTGCATTATCTTCCCAGAATTGTTGCCAACGATGACCTGCTAAAATAGATAGAGATGGATTATTATTTAAAATCTTTCTAGCAAGTGAACATCCTTTATCTAATGCAGCAAGTGGATTACCACCATTTGTTTCAAAAAGTGCCCAAATAAATCCACTACCGAAAGTATCACCTGTAAATAATGCTTCATGTGTTTCATCAGTAATCATTAATGAACCTTCAGTATGTGCATTAACAACATTAAATTCATAAGGTGCACCATAAATATCAACTGTTTCACCACTATGTACTTTTGTTATTTTGCCATCAAATTGAGAAATAGCTTCAAATGCAACATCATAATCAGCATCACTTACATATACATTGTCTACTGTTACATTACTAAAAACTTCTTTTGATCTACCAAAACCAGTATGATCACCATGACTATGTGTAATGATAATTGATAAATGTTTATCACCTGTCATAGATTCAACAATTGTTTTAGCGTTTTGAATATCTTCTTCATTTTGGGAACCATTTCCTAAGTCAACTAATACAACACCATCTTCTGATAACACAAAATACATTGATGATGGATTATTCATTGCCCCATTTTCATCAGTTGCTCCACCAGGAAGTTTCTTTGTTCCTTCATCCCAATGATAAACATTATCTTTGATTTTTTCGACTTTGTACCTTCCTAATTCAGCATATCCATCTTTCATTAACGTTTTTAAAAATTCGCTATTATTTTCATCAAGCGTTAATAGTTCAGAAATATCTGAATTTGTTTTTTGTTCTCCAGTATTTTGAGCTTGTACAACACTTATCCCACTTAGTGCAAACATAATACTTAAAGAACTAATAAATACCTTTTTTGTAAACATCCATATTCCCTCCTTTTCTATTATTATATAAAATAAAGCGCTTACATACATGTCAAAAACATGCATAAAATCGGTCTTTTTCTATCCAAATGTATTTTTTTACAAAAAAAGTCAAAGATTTTTCAATCCTTGACTCTTAAATATTATTCATATTCTTTATGTGCAATAAGCAAATAAGCACAGCTTGCAACAGCTAATAATGACATATAAGTAAATATTGGACTATTGTCTCCTGTTTTTACAGCTGTTTTTTCTGTTGTTTTTTGAGAATCTTCAACCTTATCTGCTATTTCTACATTTTCATTTTTTACTTGTTTGCTTTGTTTTGATAACCATGAAAATAATTCTAATGATGTATCATCTTCAATGGCTTCTCCATTGAACACATAGATCCATGACCAATGTGTTGAATATTGATATGGTTTTCCATCTTCTCCATTATAAAGTCCTGATGTATCATGAACATCATCTGGTGAAAAGACATGAAGATTAGTAGCGTTAGCGGCTTTTAATTTTTCAATAAGTGGTCTTGAAAATTGATTTGGATCTAACGTATCATCATTTTCACAATACGTAATAAATAATGGAAAATCTTTAAGTTTTTGAGCATCTTTTTCACTTAAATCACTAGCATCAAAACCTGTGCAAATTGGAAAAGCTGCAGCAAAATAATCAGTATACGATAAAACCATTTGCATTGTCATATACCCACCATTAGAACATCCACCAATATAAATACGACTTGTATCAATATCATCATTACTATCAACATACGCTTTAATACATTCCATTAAACTCTTTACATATGTTGAAGGTGTATGTCTTGGTGTAAATTTTAATCCTGATTCAGTAAATTCAAAATCACCATAACCATCCATCCAAAGCGTTGGACATTGTGGAACAAAAACATAAGCATTACCAAGTTTTTCTTGAATTTCTGGACTAATTAAACCTGTCACTTTATTTCCCAATACTGCTATTTGAGGATTTGTACCACCTTCTCCTCCACCATTTAACCATACAACTAAAGCATTTTTATGATCATCTTTTGCTGGTGAATATGTAGCAAAACTATAATTTGTTCCATCTGTTGCTTGATATCTACCTGAATAATCAAATTGATCTCCCGCAGATAAAGAACGAGATGTATAATTTGTATCAATATTTAAAGTATCATATTCATTTTGACCATCAATTATTTCTTTATTTTCTTTTAATGAAATTGTTAAATAATAAGGATCTGCCCATTCATTAAAACTTTTATAAATGAAAGGACTTCCTTCTGTTGGACTTACTTTTAAATCAATTGTAAAATATTTTGAAGCACCTTCTACTTTTTGACCATTTTGATCAGAAATATAAGCATCTACAATTGTTCTTTGAAAATCTTCAGCATTTTCTTTAGTTTCTACAACCTTTAAAACATCTTTATCAATTGTCGTTATTTCTTGATCAACATTTACAATTACTCTTGGTGTTGCTACTCCCCAATCATATTCATCTACAATTAAAGAATAAGTTCCATTAAGTACATGATTACTATTTACTGCATAGACAGGCGCTATCGCAAGTGAAAATAGCATCACAAAACAAAGCAAAAATCTTTTTGTATTCTTCATTAAAATTTCCTCCCTAAAAAAAGTATATCATTTATTACTCTTTATAATAGGTCTTTATTTGAACTAATAAACTCTATTTTAATAACTTTCGATATTCATGAGGTGTCATTTTATAAATTCTTTTAAAAATTCTATTAAATGATTTAGGATTCGCAAAGCTATTATTATAAGCAATATCTGTCATCGATAGATTAGTATGTAATATATCATTAATTGCTTTTTCCAATCTAACACTATCAATATATTTTTTAATTGTTGTTCCAAAATTTTGTTTAAAATATCTTGATAAATAAGATTGTGAAACATAAAAATGATCAGCTAATACTTGTATACTTAAGTTTTCTTTATAATGTTGATCAATATAATTAACAATCTTCACTATTTTATTATTATTTATTTCATTTTCTTGAAGTACATATTTTTTTCTTACAAGTAATTTTTTTAAAAGTATATACATTAATATATCTGTTAGACCTTTAATCGCAATATGACCATACTCTTTATCATCATCATAAATATCGACTATTCTATAGATTGTTCGTACTATTTCCCGGGAAACTTCTCCATCTGGTTGTACAAATTCATAATGATCAATCAAAGGAAATATGCTTTTAATATAATCATAATTAATTTGAATGCCATATCCTTTATAAACCTCATACCCGCTTACAAAAGAAATCCCATGAATATTTTTACTATTAATAATATAAACATCAACATTTTGACTTCTAATCATATGTCCATTATCCCATATTTCTACCTTACCTAATATAGGAACCAATATTTCTATACTATTATGCCAATGTTTTTCAACATTTTCTTCACTACTTTCATAATACAAATCTAATATTTTAATAGGTAAATGTTCATCCAATTTTATTTTTTCGTACACGTACATTCATGAAGCACCCCCTCGTGATACAATGCTTTGATTATTCCCTCTTGATCAAAATCATCAGTCACATAAGTTGCCTTTTCTTTTAAAACATCTACTGCATTACCCATCGCAATGCCATGTCCTACTTCTCTAAACATCGCTTGATCATTATAACCATCGCCAAATGCATAAGCATTATCCTTATCAATATGGAAATAATCTAATAGATAGGCAATCGCGCTGCCTTTATCAAATTCAATTGTTGAACAATCACAAGAACCCATTCCGCCATGATCATTAATAATTAAATCTTCTTTAAAGATTTCAACCATTGTTTGATAATGTTCTTGACTTTGATAAAACATATCAAATGTATAAAAATCTCCTTCTAAAGAATCAACAAGATGTTCAATACCATATTCCTTTTCTAAATCAACTTCTTGTTTTTGATCTAAATGATATTTTAAAGCTTTATCATCACTAACAAACATCGCCCCTAGTTTTCCTTGATCAAGCTTATGTACATAATAATCTAATTGTTCCTTAGTAAAAGCTCTACTATAAAGCTTCTTTCCTTCATAAAGAATATAACGTCCATTACAACTAATAATTCCACTAACAAGATCACCAAATAAACGTTTGGCATAAAATGGAGCTCTTCCCGTACAAATAAAAGTCTTATATCCTTTTTCTTTTAATAAATGCAGTGCTTTTAAATTCGATTCTGTAATAACACCATGTTGTCCTAGTGTCCCGTCAATGTCAAAAAATAATATCTTATCCATATCTATTCTCCTTGAAAATGATACATCATAATACTTCCTGCCACAGCCACATTTAATGATTCAATGGTTGTAATTGGAATATAGGCAATTTGATCACAAATGTCGATAATCTCTTTTTCCATCCCATTCCCTTCATTTCCTAAAACATAGGCCATCTTTTCTTGTTTTTTAATTTCATGAATAGGTCTTCCATTTTCTAAAGCACTGCCTACAACACAGACACCTTTTTCTTTTAAAGCAGGAATAATTTCTTTTAAATTCCCATAAAGACAAGAAAGATGGAAGTGTGCTCCTTGCATTGATCGCAGTAATTTATCATTATAAAGATCCACACATTCATTAGATAAAATCACTTGATCTATGCCAAAAGCAAGTGCTGTACGAATAAGTGTTCCAATATTTCCAGGATCTTGTAGATAATCTAAAATCAAATATCTTTTTCCATCAACTAATTTCTTATCTTTTTGAATAAAACATCTTGCCATAATAGGTTGAGGCGTTTTAGTAAAAGCAAGTTTTTCCATAATTTCTTTAGATACTACTAAATTTTCTACACCTAAATCAACCGGTTCAGTTGAAATAATCAAATTTGTTTGTTTAGCTTTGATTGCTTCCTCTACTAAATGATTTGTTTCTACTAAATAATAATCTTTTCGATATTTCTTTTGTTTTAATTTTAATAATTCTTTAACCGTTTTATTTTGCATTGACGTAATCATATACCCACATCCTTTAATAATCTTTCTCTTTCTTTATAATCTGGCATTCTTTTTTCTATTTCATGATAGAATGCTTTTGAATGATTTGCTTCAAGAAAATGACAAAGTTCATGAACAATAACATAATCAATTAAAGCATAATCAATATGTGCTAATACTAAATTAAAGCACACTCTATTTTTTTGATAAAAACAAGCACCCCATCTTCTTTTCATTTTCTTAATTTGAATTTCAGGAAAAGCATGATGAAAGCTCGTACTTAGATAAAAATCTATTCTTTCTTTTAAATAATTCATCAATTCTTGTTTTAAAAACATTTCAATGGTTGCTTGGATATTTTTTGAATAAACATAGATTTGACGATCATGAATGGCACATTTTTTGATATTCATATCTTTTAAAACAATTTGATATTTTTGATTAAACAAATAAACATAACCATCTTCTTGATAGTTATATTTAGGAACATATCCTTTTATTTGTTCAAGTATTTCTTCTTGATGATTTCTAATCAATTTTTCTATTTCACTTTGAGAAAACAGCGGTGAACAACTAATCACCACTTCTCCTTTTTCTACTCTTAAATAACAATTCTTAATTCTTTTATAATGAATTTTATAAACAATTTCTTGTTGATCTAAAATAATTATTTTAGTTTCTACCATGTATATTTTTCTCCTTTTTGGGTCACTCTTTTTAAGGAGTGATAAAATGGATATTCGACAAGCTATATTTCAAAGACTACATGCTTGTTCAAGTAGTGAACTTAAAGAGATTATTGAAAGTGGTATTGCTTCTAAAGAAGAAACCGTCTTACCAGGGCTTGGTGTTCTTTTTGAAACTTATTATAATTCTTTAAGCTCAAAAGATGAATTACTTGACAGTCTTAGTCATTTATTAAAATAGACTCTTAGAGTCTATTTTTATATATTTGTTTCAATGAACGTAAAATCATAAATCCAAACATCAAATAAGCATCTATATGAAATAATGTTGGCAATTGAACAATTTGTATAATAACAAGTAAAATAGCCATGATTACATACATCATCCATGAGATTGAATAATTATGTTCATGATACATAAATTTTAATGTTTGATAATGATTTTCATCATACCAATCATTAATGATTTTAAACAATTCAAAAAGCAAATAATTAAAAATCCATAATAAGCAAAAATACATTAATGTAAAAATATTATTAAAAAAGATGTATGATATTGTTGCTGGAAAGGATATTTGATAATAATTCGATAAATCCAAACTAAATGTAAAAAGTGTAATTAAAAAAGTCATGATTCCATTTCTTGCAAGATATAAAACAATAAAATCTTTTTTTAATTTTAAGTATCTTTCTTTATTCATACAAACCACCATTTTCCTTTGAAAAGTTTAATTTGAAAACATAACTTTTTTGACTTTGATCTTTTGATAAAATAATAACAACACTTAATTTTTTCTTTTTTAAAGATCCTTGATTTAAATCATGGTTATATGTTTGATAGATTTTTTGATTAACAATTTCTTTAGTCTTTCCATTTATTTTTTTAAATACAACATAATTCTTATCATTTTTATCATTTAATTTATTACTTTTTAAATAACGATATTCTAATGAAATATTTGGATATTTCTTCAATAAATCTTCATCTGTAGACGTTAAATACCCAAGCCTCATAAAATCATCACTGATACATGCATTTTCTACTTTAAATGTTTTTGAAGAACATGATAATTTTTCAACTTGTTTTAATTTTAAAGTATGTTGATAAACCGTCTTTTGATTACCATCTTTAATGATTAACTGAACATTTTTGATTTCTTTTATATTTTTTAAATCTTCCTTATTTTCTAAAGAATAACTTCCACCCTCTAAATATTTTAAAGAATAATCAATATGTTGTTTTCTATTTATTTGAATTATGACATCAATATCTTGTCCGTCTACAAGAGAATCGATTTTTCCTAAAACAAGTGTCCCATCTCCACAATGATAATTTGATTGATCTTTATAAAGCTCATAATCCTGTAAAGTAAAGCCTTGATGATTTAATGATAAAAAATAATCATAATACGTTTTTGTATTATATGTATGAAAAGAAAAATTATCATACATTGTTATTAAAGAAACAAAAACGATTATCAGGCATAAACATGTAATAATTAAATTTGATTTATGTTTTTGATCCATATTTTCTCACCACAACTATTATACACAATAGTTTTGTTTTTACCAAATATGCCATAATATGATATGATTTAAAAAAGGAGGATTTCTCATGGAAAAAGAAATATTATTAAAAGAAATAGAAAATACAAATCATTTAAATGATCTTTACCAATTATGGAATGAATTTAAGGCTTATCTTGAAAATCAACCAAGTTTATTGGAACTTGGTCAACTCTTTGGATTTAATTATCATCTTCAAGAAAAATTCAATCAATTAAGTCAACTTTTTATTCAAGAAAAGAAATATCAAGAAAGTATAGAATTTCATCAAGACTTTATTAATTATTTTAAAGATGATAAATATCTTTGCCCTTTTTTTAAAAACTTAGCTTTATCTTATTTTTATCAAGATAATGATCAAGGAATTTCATATTTTCAAGAATTGCTTGAACGTTACCCTTATGATTATGAAATTATGGATGCTTATTTTTCGTGTATTTATAAACAAAATAACTTACAAGAATTAAAAAATATGATTCAAAAACATTTACCTCTATCTATCGAATATAATATTGAAACAGAAAATATTATTCATCATGTCATTGAGCTTTTTAAAGCAATAAATGAAGAAGAACTTGCTTTACAATATGCTCAAATTGAAAAGCAACAAAATGATTTTGGTAAGAAAAAACCAACAAAAGTCATCAAAGTGGGGCGTAATGATCCTTGCCCTTGTGGAAGTGGTAAAAAATATAAAAAATGTTGTGGTAAATAATGAAGAAGTTCTTTCTTATTTTTATACCGATCATTTTGATTCTTACTTACATTTTTTATCAAAATAATCTTTTACCTCATCCAAAATATACAAATGATGATTTTGGTATTCAAACTTATAAAAGCATAAATGATCAAGATCATGATGGTATTGACGATCAAAGTGATATTGTACAAAACGTTAGAAAATATATTGAAACAAAACCTCAATACAAAAGTAAGTATTATCAAGGTGGTTACTCAACAGACCATTACGGAGTATGTAGTGATGTTGTCGCTTTTGGCTTATTGAATGCAGGTTATGATCTACAAATTCTTGTAGATCAAGATATTAGAGAAAATCCTCAAAGTTATCAAGTTGAACATCCTGATAAAAATATTGATTTTCGGCGAGTAAGAAATTTAAATGTTTATTTTAAAAGACATGCCCTATCTTTGACACTCGATATTTATGATTTAGATAAATGGCAAGGTGGCGATATTGTTATCTTTAAAAAACATATTGGTATTGTTTCTAATTATCGAAATAAAAAGGGAATCACTTTCGTGATTCACCATGCTTATCCTCATCAACTTTATTATGAAGAAGATATTTTAGAAAAAAGAAATGACATTATTGGTCATTATCGTATTTCTTAGTACCACCAATGGTGGTACTTTTATATTTCTTTACCAACAGCATCAGCAATTGGTTTTAATTCTTTCATTAATTGTTCAA
>ERZ773142.503-NODE-503-length-33980-cov-10.8929_pt1 | contig 33980 bp, 31 predicted proteins | sample MGYA00580853_ERZ773142 | MGnify/ENA primary metagenome ERZ773142 (study PRJEB29015, sample SAMEA2737862) | human gut metagenome | biome: human gut; feature: human-associated habitat; material: faeces | place: China | collected 2012 ... | reverse complement strand
AATTTTCTTGCATTGCATATCAAGAACGCGCCAGTGACGCGTTCGCAGATTCATGAGCGAGCATAGCGCCAGACCGGAGAGCATTGTCTGAGCGTGCAGAGCACGCGAGTTTTGCTCGCAGGTCTGGCAATAGGCGGCGGAGCGAATGAAGTACAAAATTTCACAGCATCTGCTTATTCTGTACAGTCTGACCGAACCTTCGGACCCTATTGGTTATTCTTTAAATTTTTATTGTGTGTCTGCTGTATCTTCCGGCATTGCGCGGAAGAATTTTACTACCATAGGGATTGTGATGGCGGCAGCAACTGCGTCGGCGATGGTCTGGGACATCTGGATGCCAAGAAGGCCTATTGTCTGGCTGAGGATCCACAGAACCGGGATAAAGACCAGTCCGCTGCGGATCATGGAGAGAAACGTAGCTTTTCCGCTCTGTCCGATACTCTGGAACATCATATTTCCACACAGGGAGAAGGGCATACAGAACAGGGCGAAGCACTGGATGCGCAGAGCAGTGACGCCGATACTGATAACAGCCGGGTCATCCCGGAACATACGCACGATGGGAGCAGAGAATACGATACCGATCAGTGCTGAAATGCTCATGACGATCAGGCTGCTCTGGATGCTGAACCAGAAGGCCTCCCGCACGCGGCTGTATTTTTTTGCACCGTAGTTGAAGGCGCTGACCGGCTGGAAGCCCTGTCCGATACCGAGTGCAATGCAGAACAGGAACATGATGATGCGGGTTACAATGCTCATGGCCGCGATGGCTGCATCGCCATACGGAGCGGAGCACAGGTTTAAGATCATCACAGAAATGCTGTTAAGTCCCTGACGCATGAGGCTCGGAAAACCGGTGGCAATGATATTTTTGATATCGGCAAAGCTGCGGGTCACATAGCGGATGTGGATGCGGCTTTGCACTTTCCTTCTGAGAAACGGACTGATGAGGATGGCCATGCTGATATACTGGGAGACGGCGGTGGAGATACCTGCGCCCCGCACGCCCAGATCCAGCCCGAAGATCAGAAGCATATCCCCGAATATATTGAGAATGCCGCCGGAAGCAAGTCCCAGCATGGCAAAGAATGCCTTGCCTTCATAGCGGAGAATGTTATTCATCACGCAGCTGGAGGCCATGGCGGGAGCCGCGATAAGAATCCACGTGCTGTATTCGATGGCATAGGGCAGAATGGAGTCCGTACTGCCTAAAAGCCGCATGAAGGGTGCATGGAATAAAAACCCAAGCACACCGATGGCAGATCCGGCCAGCAGTGACAGAAAAAAGCTGGTAGACGCAAACACGCGGGCACTTTCCACATCATGAGCGCCAAGCTTCCGGCTGATATTGCTTCCTGCGCCATGTCCGAACATGAATCCGAAGGCGTTGATGATGGCCATCAGCGCAAATACCACGCCGGTCGCGCCGCTGACGCTGGTTCCGAGCTGGCTGACAAAAAAGGTGTCTGCCATGTTGTAGATGCTGGTCACCAGCATGCTGACTGTGGTGGGAAGCCCCAGCCGCAGAACCAGCTGGTGAACCGGTGTTTTTGTCATTTTGTCATATTGTTCCTGTGCACTGTCTCGTTCCATATATCTGTAACTCCTGCTTTTACTCAAAATTTTTATCGAAATTTGAAACTTTTCAGAATATTGTTCATACTTCGTTCAGTGTGCTGTTCCATTTCTTTTCGTGCTTTTTTGGCATCGTGATTCCTGATAGCAGTCAGGATATCGATATGCTCCTGGGTGGATTTGATGTAATGCTCCAGCTTTGGAGAAGTAAAGCCGATGCTTGGCCCGTTCCACAAATTTGCCAGCATCTTGTAAAGCCGCATATTGTCAGCAGCGGTCCAGATGCTGCTGTGGACATCAAAATTCAGATTTTCATATTCGCTGGTGGATAAGGATTCCATGCGTTTCTGGATGTCCATGAGTTTTTCAATCAGTGGATCGGCGTCCGGCATGCCGTTTTTGGCAGCCCTGGCTGCAGCCTCGGACTCCAGAAGAATACGCATCTCATAATGATCGGTGATGTATTTTTCATCGATCGGTTTTACGATTGCTCCCTTGTTCATGCGAAGCTCAATCAGCCCTTCAGCTTCCAGAGCCTGGAATGCCTCGCGGACCGGGGTACGGCTGACGCCAAGCTTTGCCGCAATGTCAGTGAGACTTAATTCATCACCACTTTTATATTCTCCTGAAAATAATGCTTTTTTTAAAATTGCTGTGATTCGGACACGTGCCGGCAGCAGTTCCATACTTTCCATAATATCTTATAATCCTTTCCATGCGGAAATTCTCCGCAAATTCCTCTTTTCTTATACTTTGATGATACCATTTCACAAAAACAGTGTCAAACAGATCGTATACGATATTCAGGTGTTTTTCATAAAAAATGAGATTCGAAAATGTGAATAACTGCCAAAGATCCGATAATTGACAAAAAAGGCTTGAAAACTGTCCTGGAAAGTGATAGTCTTTGAATCACGAAACGTATATCGTATACGATATTCAAAATACGAAATACGAAAATAAATAATCAGGAGGAGTTAAGATGCACGCAATTGAGAAGATTCTTGCAAAAAACAGCGGGCGCGAACAGGTAAGCACAGGGGAAATCGTTACAGCTAAGGTTGATTTTGCGGAGATCAACGATCTGTATCTGCAGACTGTTTATTCTTTTTATGAAATGGGCGGTGAGAAGGTATGGGACAGCGAGCGGGCAGCGTTCGTATTCGACCACTACGCACCGGCACCGGACATCAAGAGTGCCGCAAACCATGGCGAAATGAGAGAGTTTGCAAAGAAGAATAATTTACGTTTTCATTTTGATACCAACTGTGGTGTCTGCCATCAGGTAATGCCGGAGGCCGGTGTTATTTACCCAGGCATGATCGTAGTTGCAACGGACAGTCATACCACTACCCACGGAGCATTTGGTGCTATGGGAACTGGCTGCGGCGCAACCGATATGGCAACCATCTTAATGACGGGTGAGCTGTGGTTCCGCGTTCCGGAGATCATTGAAGTACGTCTGGAAGGAGAGACAAAACCGGGCGTATATCCGAAAGATGTCATCTTAAGCGTTCTCGGAAAGATTAAGGCGGACGGAGCGGTATACAAAGCAATCGACTTTACCGGAAGCTATGTAGAGAACCTTGGCGTTTCCGGACGTATGGTTGTCTGCAACATGGCTGTAGAGATGGGCGCAAAGACCGCTTACATGCAGCCGAACCAGGCAGTTCTGGATTATGTTTCCAAACGTGCGGTAAGACCGTTTGAAGTGCAGTACACTGATCCGGATTTTAAATATGAAGAGAGCTATGTATTTGACGTATCTGAACTGGAACCGCAGCTGGCCTGCCCGCACAGCGTAGATAACGTGGCACCGCTCAGCGAGGTTATCAAAGACAGGACCATCACTTTAAACCAGGGTTACATCGGAAGCTGCACCGGCGGACGGGAAGAGGATATCGCCCAGGCAGCAAAGATTCTGGAAGGAAAGCACATTCCGAAGTACGCGAGACTGGTTGTTGTTCCGGCATCAGCGGAAGTTATGCAGTCCTGCATGGAGAAGGGGTATATCCAGAGCCTGATGGCAGCCGGCGCGACCATTACCACTCCAGGCTGTGGAGCATGTCTGGGCGCTCATGAGGGCATTCTGGCTCCGGGCGAGACCTGTATCACCACCACCAACCGTAACTTCCCGGGACGTATGGGCTCTACCGAGGCAGACATTTACCTGGCAAGCCCGGCCACTGTTGCGGCAAGTATCTTAAACGGCTGCATTACCGATCCGAGAAACTATTTATAAGGGGGACTAACCGTCATGAAAACAGAAATCACAGGAAACATCATTGTCGTTGGCAACAACATCGATACCGACCAGATCTACCCGGGCCGCTTTCTGGCTATCACAGATCCGAAGGAGATCGGAAGTCACTGCCTGTGCGGCGTGGATGAGAACATTGCCACGAACTTTCCGCAGGGCGGCATTGTGGTAGCAGGAACCAACTTCGGCTGCGGCTCCAGCCGTGAGCATGCGCCGATTGCGCTGTTAAACATGGGCGCAAGTGCAGTCATTGCGGATTCCTTTGCCCGGATCTTTTTCCGCAATTCCATCAATTTAGGTCTTCCGCTCATTGTCTGCAAGGGTATCAGTAAAGAAGTGAAGGATGGACAGGAGCTGATTCTGGACATTGAAAAAGGAACGGTAACCGTAAAGGAGACTGGTAAGGTATACGCCTGCGACCGTCTTGGCGACCAGGCAATGAAGATTCTGGAAGCAGGCGGAATCAAACCGATGATGCGGGCACGTATGGAGAAAGAGAAAGCCTCATGCTAAGGGCGGAAAGAGGGGGACATTATTATGCCAATGGAGTTTGTATTTATTATAGGAATGGCGGTGCTGCTGATCCTTTGTGTCAAAGTGAAAGCCAACGCGTTTATTTCACTGCTGGCAACAGCACTGGTTATGGGACTGCTCTCCGGAATGAGCGGAGCGGATACGGTAGCTGCCATCACCGGGGGATTTTCCGGCACGGTAAAGAGCATCGGTATTGTTATTATTTTTGGTATTATGCTAGGAAACTATCTGGATGCGGCCAAGGGAACCAACCGTATGGCACTTGACGCAGTACGCCTGGTAGGCCAGAAACGTGCAGGTCTTGCCATGGCTATCACCGGTTATCTGGTATCCATTCCGGTGTTTTCTGACGCAGCATTTGTAATTCTGACACCGCTTGTAAAAGCAATTCACAAAAAGACACGGATTTCGCTGGCAATACTGGCAGTAAGCCTGTCAGCCGGACTCTTATCCACCCATGTATTTGTGCCGCCGACACCGGGCCCGCTGGCTGCAGCCGGACTTCTTGGGATTGATATTGGACGCGCAATCCTGTATGGTGCATTTGGTGCTGTTTTCATGACACTGGCCGGCTGGATTTTTGCAGAAATTTATTTCCGCAATAAACCAGATTCCTACTACAGTTTCCGTGATGAAGAGGAGCAGAAAAAAGACGAAGCTCTGAGTATAGAAGATGATACCGATCTGCCGGGAACGCTGGCAAGCCTTCTGCCGCTTGTTGTGCCAATTCTGCTGATCCTTTTAAATACGACATGCGGAATGATGCTTCCTGAGGATTCACCGGTTATGACGATAGTATCTTTTGTGGGTGATTCCAACATTGCTCTGGCTATCGGCGCTGTGCTGGCCATCATCACACTGGGCAAACGTCTCGGCGGCAAGGTCATCATTGATGTGATGGACAAAACCTTAAAAGACGCAGGTCCGATCGTCTTCATCACCTCTGCAGGCGGCGCGCTTGGCCAGGTGTTAAAGGTATCCGGAGCAGGCGACAGCCTGGCCCAGATGGTATTAAACACTGGTCTCCCCTTCATCCTGATTCCGTTTGTGATCTCAGGTCTGTTAAAGGTGGTGCAGGGTTCCGGTACGGTCGCTGTAACTACCGCTGCAACCCTGTGCGCACCGATCGCTGCAAGCCTTGGACTGGATCCGATCCTGATCTTCCTTGCATCCGGAGCAGGCGCACGTCTCTGCTGCCACGTAAACGACAGTTACTTCTGGGTATACACAAACTGTATGGGATATGATATGAAGACAGGACTGAAGACATTGTCCATCAGTAATGTTGTGATGTCCCTGGGCGGCCTGGCCGCAACCTTTATCTGCAGTCTCTGGCTATAGTACAATAAAAATTTGAGCTACAAAGCTGAATAAAGGTCCGGAAGTGAAAGAGACCGCTTTCCTCTATTTTCACATATCGTTGTTTGCTTGCTCTCGCTAACACGCGTTCGCCTGTGTCGGATTAACATCCGCCACATTCGGACGTGTGTGCTCAAGATGCAAACACCTGATATGTTGAAAATCCCGGAAGGCGGTCTCATTCACTTCCTGCTGTATTGGCTTCGCTACAAAAAATAATAGCTACAGCCTATATTAACTCTGCCATAAAAAAACGCAGCCAGAACGCTACTATCAGATAAAAGCCAGATTACAGGCTTTCGTCAGCAACGTTCTGGCTGCGTTTATTATCGTAGAATAACCAATACAGCAGAAGGTTCTGTATGGTCTGACTGAAACTTCGGACCTTATGTGGTTACGTCTCAATATTGCAATATGCTGAATGATGTTGTTTTTGGCCATCACTCTTGTGGTTTTAAGTTGTTTTGAAAATTATATAATGTTGCAGGTTTTAGTCGTTCAGTTTCCAGTTCTCCAGAAGCTTTAACTCAATTTTAGTCCCATTCGGAAGGGAAAACCAGTGGTCATTGATTGTTGTGGTTGGATATGCCTTAATCTTTTCCATAGTTTCCTCTACAGAGTCTACAGCGATGGAAATGTGGTCGTAGCCATTCTGACCGTCTGGCTTGACGGTTTCCACCTCGCAGAGCTGGATTCCTTCCTTATACCAGCATTTGCGGGCCGGTTTCTCGCCGATTTCTCTCCACATATGCATCTCAAATACATCTTCAAAAAATTTCTGGGTGTCCTCATAAGAAGTGGTGCGGATCGCCGCATGATCGATTTTTGCCATAATTCAGAATCTCCTGTTTTTTCTTTAACAATAGCGTATTTCATGGAAAAAGGCAAATATAAATTCCCATATGATTCCTATTTAGACTTTGTTATAATATAACGAGTACAAGAGAGCCAGAAGCGTGCTTGCACGGTTATGGCAAACGACGAGGCAATCGAGTGACAACGTCACGGGAACGAGAATTCTGTTTGGGAGAAAAGATGGTGGAACGGGAAATAAATTGGGAGTGGACAGACAGCGCGGTGGAGATGATCCCTTTTGGTCTGCTGACTGGTTTTTATGGTAAAAAGGAAATCCGTATCATAAAGCTGGCAGAGGAGGGCTTTTGCTTTCGGAGTGCGGAGAAGTTTTGCGGTTTGGAGAAGTCATTCCGTTTGTGTTTTTATGATTTGAGGCAGAGCCGGTATCGGGAAATTCCGGTGATCCCTGTTGCCTGGCGGACAGAGCAGAAAACAGAATTTTTCACCAGCTATGCGGTGGCAGTACAGCAGGAAGACTACCGGAAGGCGGTGCGTGCGCTGTTTTGCCAGTATGACCGTTATATCCGTCTGAAGCTGGAGGAGGATGACAGTGATCTGGCAGAGCAGATGACCGGGTATCCGGCAAAAGAGGATGATCTGTTTGCGGATTCTTTTCAGGAACAGATGGTGGAATGGTTTGGAACGGAATGTATGGAGCGGGAAGAAATAAAACAGGAGAGGGTGAAGCAAGCCGGGAAGGGTTTAGAAATTTTGCAGTCAGACGCAAATCGAACAGAACCGGAGCTGGCGCTGGAACTGGATCATCCGCGGGCATACACACTGTTTTTACAGAAGAGTACAGAAGAATTTCTGGAAGACTATCAGGAACGTTATCCGGTTTTTCGGGACTGGCTTCAGGGCAGGAATGTGAATCGGTTTTATATTGGGAATGCCTTCTGCCACCTGCTTTTTCCGGAAACAGAACAGCTTTTTGCGTTGCTTGAAAAGGCAGAAAAGGAGTTACTGCAGGTCACTTTTACCTTTTCTTATGTGCGGGAATATCAGCTGGTACAGACGGAGGAACTGTTGAAAAAACTGGGGCAGTGGTGCCGGAAAGAGAACAGAAAACTGGAAATTGAGATCAATGACTGGGCAATGGCAGACATGCTGAAAAGTGATTTTCCGGAGCTGATCCCATGCTATGGAAGATTGTTAAACAAGCGGAAAAAAGATCCGCGTATGGCATATAAAAAGGGCAATGTAAAGCTTTTGCAGGAAAACAATCTCAATGCGAAGTTTTACCTGGAGTATCTGGAGCAGGAATTTGGTATCCGGTGTTTTGAGTGGGAAAGCTGCGGCTATGCGCAGAAATTCCCGGAACCGGCTGCCGGCCGGAGTGTGGAACATCATCTGCATCTGCCGTTTTACCAGACGAATACCTCGCAATACTGCACGTTGTATGCGGGGAGTGTGTTCGGGGACCGGGGCAGGCAGCAGCTTGTGACCGGCTGCGACCGGAGATGTGAATGGCAGACCTATCTGTATCCGCGCCATCTGGATATGGTGGGGCGTTATAATTCTTTGTTTGGAAAGGATCCTGAGATTCTCATGCGCACCGGGATCGCACCATATGATGCAGAAAAGACAAAGGAATTTTGCAGGGAAAATCAAGTAAAAAGGCTGGTGCTACCATGTTGGATGTAAGAATGAAAATTGTAGCGGGTCTTGGCTCTGTGGATGAATATATCCATTTTTGCAAAGCAGGTGCAGATGAATTTTTTGCAGGGTATGTGCCTTATGAATGGAATAAAAAATATGGGACAGTCCTGCCTTTGAACCGACGGGAGGTTTTTTGCAGCAATGTACAGCTTGGCTCCCTTTCTGAGCTGGAAATCCTGGCAGGAATGATCCGAAAATATGACAAACCTGTGCATCTGACCTTCAATGCATTGTATTATATTCCGGAGCAGTACCCAGAAATCGCAGATATCATCCGCAGATGCATGAGCCTGGGATTTACCAGCTTTATTCTGGCAGATCCGGCATTGATGGAGTATCTGAATGAGCAGAAAATAATCTGTGAGATTCACCTGAGCGGTGAAATCGGTGAGGTGAACAGCCGAATGCTTTCTGTCTTTCGAAAGTATCCGGTTCAGCGCCTGATCTTTCACCGGAAGAATAGTTTTTCTGATATGGAAAGTGTGGTAAAGCATGGAAAGAATCCAGGAGATAAGGCGGGAAAACGCGAGAGGGTGATAACCGAATATGAAGCCTTTGTGATGAATGAGCTCTGTCATTTCAGCGGTGCATTCTGCAATTCCCTTCATTGTGATGAGCTTGGATATCTGTGTCGGGTGCCCTATCGTCTGGGACAGGAGGCGGATTGCCCTGGAAAACAGAAACGGTTTACCGAAGAGATTCCGGAGCGGCTGCCCTACGATGAGGAGGGCTATCTCTGCGGCGCCACCGGCTGCGGCCTATGCGCCCTGTATCAGCTTCAGAGGGCAGGGATTACCCATTTAAAATTAGTTGGCCGTGGAAATTATACGGATTTCATGGAGCGCGATATCAGAAATCTGCGAAAAGCCCTGAAAATTCTGGAGCAGTGTGATTCAGAAGAAATGTATCAGAAAATAATGAAGCAGACCCTGTTTTCAAAAGGATGCAGCGGAAACTGTTATTACCGGGAGAGCATGGCTCACAGATAAATTTTGATCTCTTTGGCGTTAGGCACATTGTGAAAGCGATGTCAAGTCTTGAATGAGAATAATCTCTGCTATATAATGAGAATCCAATAAGAATAATATGCAGAAACTGGAAATCAAACTGCAAATCTAATGAACAGGTGAGGAATATGAACAGGAAGAATTTTGAAACAGTATTAGAACAGTACATGGGACGTCTGGCCGGACTTGAGCAGGCAGATGACAGTGATCAGGTCTACAAATGGCGTGCTGTGGGCTGCTTTAAGCGGTTTTGGAATCTGGATGCGGCAGACTTTGCCGGTATGTTTGAAAAAGCCATGCGGGAGGCCGGCAATCTTCTGGATGATGCTGCCATGCAGCCGGTAGCAGGACTTCGGATGCTTCTTGCCCGGGAAGCTGAGGTTGAATATGTGCGTGAGTGCTTCCGCTTTTTATTCAGTGATGACGGCAGTGATCTTCAGAAACGCCAGGACCGTGCAGAGTTCTTTGCAGACAAGATCAATGAACGGGTTCGTTACTACGAGCGCGGAACGAAAAAATATTTACAGACCCGGGATCATGTGATCTATTACCTGAATCTGTGGAAGCCGGAGGAAAACTATATATTTGACGCAGTTTCCGCTGCAGGCTGGGCTGCCTGTGCTGAGTATGACGGTGATTTCAGCAGCAAGAATTTCTCGCTGGCCAGCTATTACCAGATGTGTGATGAGCTTCTTGATGCGATTCGTGAGAATGAGGAGCTGACTGGTCTTTACAGTGGGCTGTTTGAAGAAGAGCTGGATGGTTACGAGGATCAGCTTCATATTCTGGTTTACGATATCATGGACTGCGCAAGCCTGTACCGTTATTATGCAGGTATGGATATCCGTAAGATCCCATCCCGGGAGCGCACAAAGACAGCAGAAGCCAAGGCTGCTCAGGAGAAGCTGGCCCAGGAGATCGCATTAAAGGAGAAACGCCTGAAAGAATTGCAGGACAAGCCGGTCAGTCTGCCGGATGTTGTGGGAAAGCAGGTACGCCATAAGACTTATGGTGTCGGTGTAGTCCAGTCAAATGATAACGGAACCCTGCTGGTGCATTTTGAAAAAGCGGATAAGAAATTCAAATATCCGTCGGTATTTACCCAGGGCTTTCTGAGCTTTGCAGGTGAGGAGACCCAGACCGGAGAGATGGCAGAATTTGAGGTAGATCAAAAGAAAAAAGCTGCTTTGGAAAAAGAAATCACACAGCTGAAAAAATCACTGAAAAGTATTACGGTATAGAGTATGTGACAGAAAAACAAGGGCAGATACCTGGAAAAATCAGGTGCCTGCCCTTTTGCGCTTATAGCAGTCCCAGGGCCAGCCGATCAGGCAGATCAGACCGAATGTGGCTGTAGTCAGGGCGAAGGTGGAAAGCCGGGTCGGCATCCATTCCATTGGTTTTAATTCCACGCCGGTGGTGCGGAGAATGAGCTCTACAAAGAAGTACAGGGCAAAGCTTTGAATGGAAAAAAGAAGCATGGAGCGGCGGCCGCAAAACTGCCAGAAACGGGAAAATGCACTGTTTGATATAGCCGGAAGTGAAGCCAGCTTTGCAGTAAGAAGCAGCGCGAAAATACCGGAAAAGGCAGCACCAAAATAGTAAGGCGGTGCGGTGTAACGACAGTCGCATAAGTTTACATATTCGCTGAGCTTCGGGCCGAAAAAGAAGCTTAAGACCACGAAAAACGGGATCAGAAATCCGGTGTATGGCATCATCTTTTCCAGAAGTTTTGTCCGGTTTGTATAGTATCCGGCAATCAGAAATACAGCTGCACAAAGGGCAGAATCCAGTTTCCATGGAAGCCGTTCCATGACCGGGATCAGAGGATCTGCAAGGCGGATGCAGGTTCCGGCCAGCATCAAGGCAGTCAGGGCATAACAGCGGGTGACGATATGTTTCTGATCAAAAATACGCAGCCAGACCAGTGCATAAAGACCCGCGAAAAACAGTGCCGGCAAAAACCACAGCTGGCCGGTGTAGATCTGTTGGGGCTGCCCATAATAGAAAATCCATTTCAGAATGTGCTTCCATCCGTATTCGCTGATAGCCTGATGATAATAGGGCCGGATGGTGCAGACAGCCAACGCAGTCAGGGTGATCGCAAAATAGGGAAAGATGAGCGTCCGCCCTCTCTTTTTTATGTAATCCAGACAGGATGGATATTTTTCCGGACGGAAGGTCATGCCGGAGAGAAAGAAAAAGGCTGGCATGTGGAATGCGTAAATCCACCGGAATATGGTGTGGTGCATGGTCACAACGTGGCCCAGCACCACCAGAAACAGGGCGAAGCCCTTGGCAATATCAATGTCACTTCTTCGATTCATACTCATTGGTAAATCCCCTTATGTTTACTCATGTGATGCAGGACGCGCGCAGCTGTCCCGTTCGATCAGCTGATGTGGTACCAGGATCTTGGTGGCAGGAAGCCCCGGATTTTCAATATGGCTGATCATCTGTGCGGCGGCTTCCATGCCAAGCTGGCAGGAGTTGATGTCAATGGAAGTCAGCTGGGGGGAGGTGAGACGCGCAAACAGTGAATTATTAAAAGAAAGAATGGAAAGATCAGCCGGGATCGAAAGTCCGGTTTCCGTGCAGATGCGTTCCAGGGTCAGTGCAAGGATATCATCGCTGACAACAATGGCAGTCGGCCGGCTGGCAGACCGGAGCAGCGCATGTACCGGTGTGTCTTCCCCGGCAGTAATGGAGGGGAGCTCTACGCAGTATTCCGGTTTTGGCACAATGCCATGGCGGGTCAGTGCCAGCTGGTAGCCGTTTCGGCGGTCGGCCGAAAAAACGAGACTGTTATCTACGCCAAGGTAGGCGATTTTCCGGTGTCCGAGCTGATACAGGTATTCGGTCGCCTCATCTCCTGCCAGCAGATTATCATTATCAATGTAAATGGTCTGGTTGGCGTACTGACAGGCTTTCCCGATCAGAACATAGGGGCGTTTTTCCCGGTGCAGATATTCGATCACGGGATCATTCTGCCTGGAATAGAGCAGGATAAAGCCGTCTGCCTGCCCGATGCGGGACATGGACCGGACAGCATCCAACACTTCATCCTCATCCTGACCGGTTACGATGGTGCTGATATAATGCTGCTGGTTGCAGACCTGGCTGATGCCGCGGATCGCTTCCAGATAAAAGGAGTTTTCATAGACCTCACGGGCAGATACCGGAAGGATAATGCCGATGGTGCGTGTGTTTCGGGAGGCCAGATTGCTGGCCTGGAAATTTGGTTCATAGCCTAGCTCCTTCATGGCATTTCTTACTTTGCGTTTTGTTTCTTCGCTGATGGAAGGACTGTTTTTACAGGTGCGGGAAACCGTAGAGGCAGATACACCAGCCAGTGCGGCTACATCCTTGATTGTCACGGACATGATTCCAGCTTCCTTTCTACTTTTATAAAATATGGAACCGGATGGTTCGTCTGTTTTTTCTTAATTTTACGGGATTGCGGAAAAAAAGTCAATGTCAGTGCGCAAATTCATGCAAAAATTGCATAGAATTTTGCTTTAGGATGCATGGACAATACGCACAAAAACGGCGCTGAAAAGTTGTGAAAAGTGGAGAAAGCACGCTAAAAACAAAAAATAGATTGCAATCATTGTGCAAAACAATTATAGTTAATGCAAACGGTTGCATTAGTTGCGCAAACAATCTTGCAAACAGGACAGCACAGAGCGCAGGACCGGTCAGAAAAAAACATGAGGGGGATATTTTTATGAAGTGCAGCAAGATTCTTTCTCCGATGACAGGAGAGGCTGTGGGACTTGGCGAGGTTCCGGATCCGGTATTTTCCCAGAAAATTGTTGGGGATGGCATGGCAGTGATCCCGTCCGAGGGAAAACTGCTCAGTCCGGTGGACGGCGAGATCGTTTCCGTGGCGGACACAAAGCATGCGTATGGCCTGCGTACGGCAGAAGGCCTGGAGCTTTTGATCCATGTGGGTCTGGAGACGGTACATTTAAATGGGGAATGCTTTCAGGTTTTTGTAAAGCCAGGTGACAAGGTCAAGGCCGGGGACCTTCTGGCTGAGGTGGATCTGGCTTATTTAAAGGAACGCGAGATCAATCCGATCACACCGGTTCTGGTATGCGGCGGTTTTCAGGGGCAGCAGTTAAACGCTGCAGCAGGTCCGGTTCAGGCCGGTAAAACGGTACTGATGGAGCTGTCAGAGGTCACAGAGGCGACCGCAGACAACACAGAAAAAGCAGCGGTGGGCGCTGATGGGAAACCGGACAAAAAGCCGCATCTGAATTTTAACTTTGATTTTCTTCAGAAGCTTGGCAAGGTGCTGATGACGGTCATTGCGGTCATGCCGGCAGCAGGTCTTATGATCAGCCTTGGAAAGCTGGTTCAGATGGCGGGAGCAGATATGTCTGTGCTGATGACGGTTGGCAGTACGATGGAGAATATCGGCTGGGCCGTGATCAATAATCTTCATATTCTGTTTGCGGTAGCAATTGGCGGTTCCTGGGCCAAGGAACGGGCAGGCGGCGCGTTCGCGGCAATCATCACCTTTATCCTGATCAACCAGATCACCGGTTCCATTTTCGGGGTGACCTCAGCCATGCTCAGTGATCCGGAGGCCGTGACCCACACATTGTTTGGTCAGGAAATCCTGGTAAATGGATATTTTACCTCTGTGCTTGGCGCTCCGGCTCTGAATATGGGTGTGTTTGTGGGAATCATTTCCGGTTTTGCCGGAGGTGTGATCTATAACCGTTATTATAATTTCCGAAAGCTGCCGGATGCCCTGGCATTCTTTAACGGTAAACGGTTTGTGCCGATGGTCTGCATTGCCTGGTCTGTGATCATTTCCCTGATCCTGGCGCTGGTATGGCCGGTTGTACAGTCCGGAATCAATGCCTTTGGTGTGTGGATCGCGAATTCTTCCTCCACATCTCCGATCCTGGCACCATTCATCTACGGAACGCTGGAGCGTCTGCTGCTGCCATTTGGTCTGCATCATATGCTGACCATTCCGATGAACTATACCTCCTTTGGCGGCACCTACACCATTGCTACCGGTGTGAACGCAGGAAGCCAGGTATTTGGCCAGGATCCGCTGTGGCTGGCATGGGCAACAGACCTGATCAACTTTAAGAATGCGGGCGATATGGATGCCTACACGCAGCTTCTTACCACGGTAACACCGGCCCGGTTCAAGGTGGGCCAGATGATCGGAGCTACAGGACTGCTGCTTGGTATCGCTCTGGCCATGTATCGCCGTGTTGATGCCGACAAGCGCCAGAATTACCGTTCTATGTTTGTTTCTACTGTTCTGGCCGTGTTCCTGACAGGTGTAACGGAACCGCTGGAGTTTATGTTTATGTTCTGCGCACTGCCGCTCTACGTGGTTTACGCCGTACTGCAGGGCTGTGCCTTTGCCATGGCCGGTGTGATCCACCTGCGTCTCCATTCCTTTGGAAACCTGGAATTCATCACCCGTATTCCGATGTCTTTAAAAGCAGGTCTGGGTGGCGATCTCATTAACTTTGTGATCTGCGTGGTGGTATTTTTCATAATCGGCTATGTGGTTGCGTATGCCATGATCGGAAAATTCCGTTTTGCAACTCCGGGACGCCTTGGCAATTATACTGATGAGACAGCGCCGGAGGATGGAGCACAGACGACAGACCACAGTGCAGCAGGCAGGAATGGAAACAGCCAGGCAGAACGCATTATCGCGCTGCTTGGGGGAAGAGAGAATATTGTGCTGGTAGATGCCTGCATGACACGCCTTCGCGTTACGGTTAAAGATATTTCCAAAGTGGCAGAGCTTCCGGAGTGGAAGTCAGAAGGGGCGCTGGGACTGATCAAAAAAGATCAGGGAATCCAGGCTGTTTACGGACCGAAGGCTGATGTACTGAAATCCGATATCAACGATATCCTGTAATAAAACAGCTGCAGACGATCCATGGAAATCCTGTGCGGCAGAAAAAAGGGGACAGAACATGAAACTGATCACATTGAATACACATAGTCTCATTGAGGAATATTACGAGGAAAAACTGCATGCATTTGCAGAGATGGTCCGGAAAGAAAAACCGGATATTCTGGCCCTGCAGGAGGTAAATCAGCTGGCTTGTGAGGAAATCTGGCCGGATGAGGAGCTGCCGGGATTTGTGCGCTGTCGTGGCTTTTTGCTTCCTGTGCGGAGAGGAAATCATGCGGGAAGGCTTGCAGAGCTTTTAAAGGATTCCGGGCTTTCCTATTCCTGGACCTGGATCTCGGCAAAGCTGGGCTATGACCGTTACGATGAAGGCATGGCTGTCTTCAGCTTATCGCCCATCGCGGATACGGACCAGCTTCAGATCAGCCGTTCCTCTGACTATCATTACTGGAAGACCAGAAAGACGCTTGGCATCTCTACGGAGGCAGATCCGGATATCTGGTTTTACACCGTTCATATGGGATGGTGGGATGATGTAGAAGATCCGTTCACAGGACAGTGGGAACAGCTAAACCGCTGCCTGATGGAAAAGGGCAGGCTGGAATGCGGGAAAAATGTCTGGCTTCTGGGAGATTTTAACAGCCCGTCCGCGGTGTCCGGTGAGGGATATGACTGCATCAGAAAGACCGGATGGCTGGACAGCTATTTACTGGCAGAAAAGAAGGATGACGGCGCGACCGTGGATCATGTGATCGATGGCTGGAGAGATAAGATGACAGAGGGGGAGAGCTGCCGTCTGGATTATATTTTCAGCCGGAATCCGGTCCGGATCCGTTCCAGCAGAGTGATCTGCAACGGAACGCTGTATCCGGTGGTATCCGATCATTTTGGTGTTATGATAAAACAATAAGGGAGTATTGAACATATGAACAGATCAGCAGGAATTTTACTGCCGCTCAGCAGTCTGCCGTCCAAATACGGCATCGGATGTTTTTCGAAAAGTGCTTATGAATTTGTGGACTGGCTGAAGGAGGCCGGACAGAGCTACTGGCAGATCCTTCCGCTGGGACCAACCAGCTACGGAGATTCTCCGTATCAGTCTTTCTCAACGTTTGCGGGCAATCCCTACTTCATCAGTCTGGAAGCACTGATCGAGGAAGGTGTTCTGACCGAAGAAGAATGCGATGCGGTAGATTTTGGCAGGAAAGAACGGGATATCGACTATGAAAAGCTTTATCTTGGCCGTTATCCGCTGCTTCGGAAAGCCTATGAGCGCAGCTGTATCCACGAAAATCAGGATTACCGGAACTTTGTTGCCGAAAATAACTGGTGGCTTTCGGATTATGCTCTTTTCATGGCAGTCAAGGACCGTTTTGACGGGGCAGCGTGGACCAGGTGGGCGGAGGATATCCGACTGCGCTGGGGCAATGCCATGGATTATTACCGCAGGGAGCTGTACTTCGATATTGAATTCCAGCAGTATCTGCAGTACCAGTTTTACCGCCAGTGGAACCAGCTGAAAACCTATGCCAATGAGCGTGGGATCCAGCTGATCGGAGATATTCCGATCTATGTATCCATGGACAGCGCGGATGCCTGGGCGCATCCGGAGCTGTTTCAGTTAGACAGAGACAATGTGCCCCTTGCGGTAGCCGGCTGTCCGCCGGATGGTTTCTCCGCAGACGGACAGCTCTGGGGAAATCCGCTGTACCGCTGGGACTATCATCGCGAGACCGGATATCAGTGGTGGATCTCAAGACTGGCCCATTGTTTCCGGCTTTACGATGTCGTGCGCATCGATCATTTCCGCGGCTTTGACGAGTATTATTCCATTCCTTACGGTGAAAATTCTGCCGTGAACGGACACTGGGAAAAGGGACCGGGCATTGATTTGTTCCGGAAAGTGGAGCAGGCTCTTGGCTGGAAGCAGGTCATTGCCGAGGATCTTGGGTATGTGACGGATTCGGTGCGCCGTCTGGTGCAGGAAAGCGGTTTTCCGGGCATGAAGGTGCTGGAATTTGCGTTTGATTCCAGGGATTCCGGCTGTGCCAACGACTATCTGCCGCACAACTATACAGAAAATTCCGTAGCCTACACGGGAACTCATGACAATGAGACCCTGGCCGGCTGGTGGAAGAGTATTACTCCGGAAGAACAGAAGATGGTACGGGATTATCTCTGCGACCAGTATACTCCGCAGTCGAAGCTTGGAAAATCCCTGATCGGTCTGATCCTCCGGAGCCGGTCAGCTCTCTGTGTGATCCCGATGCAGGATTATATGGGGCTGGACAACCGGAGCCGGATCAACAAGCCCTCCACGGTGGGAACCAACTGGAAATGGCGTCTGGCAGAGTCTGACCTGACAGAAGGCTTAAAGCAGGAAATCCGCAGCATGACTCTGCGCTATGGCCGGATGAACTGGTCCTGATTCCGTGTGCCGATTCAAGTCGAACGTCCGTGAGACTTGGCGCGTGATTCTGGTCAGCGAAGCTGACATATTCCTAACGGAAAACATTGGTTGAAAAAGAGGGGAAAAGCCTGTATAATTAGGTGCAGACCGTGAAGCAGCAGGAAAGAGGTTCACGGGAAAAGACAGGCGGATCGCAGAAACGACCATGTGAAACCGCAGACAGGAGCATATCATGAGTGAAGGAAAAGACAGACTGCTGGCGCAGATGAAAGATGCAGAGGGTGCAGTATATGTGCTGATATCTGGATTTACAAAGGAACCGTATGTAGAATGTGATAAAGAAACCTACGATGATAAAGTGTTTGTATATATGGAGGAAGAGGCTGCCAAGGCTAAGGCAGAGGCACTGAAGGAAGAGAAGATTCCGGTTGGAGCAGCAAAGATTCTTTCCGGCCATATGCTGTTGTTCTTTACCAACCTTTATACTATGGGAGTCAATGCACTGGAAATCCATTATGAGGATAAGGTTGATCTGATCCAGATTGATGAATTCGCAAAGCGCAGAGAAGATCCGCAGCTGGAAGAAGGTAAGCAGTGGATCGAAAATCCGCAGCTTCATCTGACAGCCCTGTATTTTGCGCAGGAAGTGCGCAGACCGAAAGAGGTTCAGGATGAGAAGCGCATGGCGCAGCTCCAGGAGGAGATGGCAGCTGATTTTATGAAGAGCAGATTTATCTTTGCGCTTCAGCAGGATGGCAAGGGAACTCCGCTGGTTAAGTTGAATACCGGAGACAAATATCAGCTGGTATTCACTGATGCAGTGGAATTCAGCCGGTTCAACCGTAATAAGGCATTTAAGCCAGTCATTGTAGATGCGGCACAGCTGCCGAAGGTACTGGACAGAGAGGCAAAGGGCGTGGTGCTCAACATTATGGGTGTGAACCTTCCGCTTGCGGTAAACCGTCCGGCTCCGGCTCCGCAGGATCCGGCAGCAAGAGCACAGGCAGCCGCAGACCAGGCTATTGCAGCCGCAGCATCCGCAGCTCTTCAGCGGCAGGCAGCAGAAAAGAAAAACAGCGAAGAAGCATAAGGTTTGCTTTTTTACTAAAAACGTAAGAAAACCGTCAGGCGCATACGCTTGACGGTTTTTCTGACTGTCTCTATAATGGGAGTTACGATTGCTGTGAAAACGGATTTTGCCGGCCTGAATGAGGCTGGCGCAATGGAAGATACGCAGAACGCGTGTCAGGAGGATGAAATTATGAAAAAAAGCTGGAGTCGGAATGTGAAACGTATGGTGCTTGTTGCAGGCTTGACGCTTGCCCTGTCCTGCACAGCCTATGCAGATGAAACAACCTTTGTGGCCGGAACGTCGGTAAACGGGCTTGGCATCAGCAATATGACGGTAGAGCAGGCCACTCAGCATATTGCAGATTTTTACGCCAGCGATTATAAGCTTACCATAAAGGAAAAGGGCGGAAAAACAGAAGTGATCTCCGGACCGGAGATCGGGTATTCCGTGGGTCTGCCGGAGGGCTGCCTGCAGCAGATCCTGGATCAGCAGAATGCATCCGGACGGATTTCCGGACCGGATGCGGACAATAAGCACCGCACGGACATGACCGGCAGTTTTGACAGCGCGACGCTGGATGCAAAGATCGGAAGTCTGAATGCGATTGGCGGAAGCAGTATTGTCACAACGGCAGATGCCTATGTCTCCGGTTATCAGGAAGGCCAGCCCTTTACCATTGTTCCGGAAGTGCGGGGAAATAACGTAGACCGGGAAAAGACCGCGCAGGTTATCCGGGATGCGGCAGCAAGAGGAGAGACTGAGGTGGATCTCGAAGCAGCCGGCTGTTATTACACGCCGTCTGTGACAAAAGATGATGAAACCTTAAAAAATCTTTGCGATACCATGAACCGGTGCCGCGAGATGACGGTTACATACACCTTTGGCGAGCAGAGCGAGGTACTGGATCCTGCAACCATCTGCTCCTGGATCACAGGAAGCGCAGAAGGGCAGATCCAGCTGAATATGGATCAGGTGAATGCCTATGTACAGACTCTGGCATCGAAGTACGATACGGCCGGAACTGCACGTACCTTTCACACCGCTACTGGACGGGATGTCAGCGTGACAGGCCCGTTTGGCTGGAAGATTGACCAGGCAGGAGAGGCGCAGGCCCTTGCAGATGTAATCCGCGCCGCCCAGTCCCAGAGCCGGGAACCTGTCTATGCTTCCAGGGCAGTGGACCGCAGTGCGGCAGAATGGGGCAGTACCTATGTGGAGACAGATCTTACCGCGCAGCATGTCTATATGATAAAGGATGGCGCCGTAGTCTGGGATGCGCCTTGTGTGACCGGAAATGTCTCCAAGAATTACACAACGCCGCCGGGACTTTACAGCCTTACCTACAAGCAGCGTGACCGCATCCTGCGCGGGCAGAAGAAAGCAGACGGCAAGTATGAATATGAAACGCCGGTATCGTACTGGATGCCGTTCAATGGCGGAATCGGTTTTCACGATGCAAACTGGCGCAGCAAGTTTGGCGGAGCGATTTATCAGACCAGCGGAAGCCATGGCTGTGTCAATCTGCCGCCGGCCAAGGCAGCAGCCCTTTATGACCTGGTGTACACAGGGATTCCGGTAATCTGCTATAACTAAGCAGAGACAGCGGCCATCCGGCAGATGAAACGGCCGGATGGCACCAAGTGATATGATAGATAAAAGGAAAAGGAAGGATATGGAAACAGGAAATCAGCGGGAAGGCTATGGCCGCAGCCGCGGAAAGTGGAGCAGAAAGAAGGAGAGAGAAAAACAGAAGGAACAGCAGAGGGAACATCTGGATCTTTTGAATCCGGAAAAGGAAACTCCGGAAAAACAGGAAGAAAAGAACGCCGGCAGAAAAATTGCCGTAGCAGTCGGGGGAGCAGTCCTGACGGCGGCTGTTGCTGCTGGCGCTGTTTATGTGGGAATGGGACAGAAATACAAGAGGGTATACTTTCCCAATACTACCATAAACGGTCTGGATGTATCCGGCCTGACCCCGGACGAGGTCAAAAAGCAGATCACGGATGAGACCAGCGGTTATACCATGATACTTCAGGAGCGGGGCGGGGAAAACGAAGCCATCCGGGGCAGCGACATTGATCTGCATCCGGAATTTGATGGAACACTGGAGAAAATCCTGGAGAATCAGAGTCCGCTTGCATGGGGCTTTCATATCGGCCGTTATGTGGATTATACCATTGATACCATGGCGGTTTTTGATGATACAAAGCTTTCGGCAGTGGTTTCCGGGCTGAAGTGTCTGACCCCGGAGCGGGACGTGGCACCACAGAACGCCTACATATCCAACTACATTTCCGGTACAGGATATGAGATCGTCCCGGAGGAGCAGGGGGCAAGTCCGGATCCGCAGCTGCTTTCCGATGCAGTAAAGAATGCAATTTTAAATTTCCAGGAGAATCTTTCCCTGGAGGATGCGCAGGTTTATGAGAAACCGCAGATTACAGCAGAAAGTGAAGCGCTGAACACAGAGCTTGCGGCCTGGAATAAATATGTGCACACCACAGTCACCTATCGCTTTGGAAGCCGGAATGAGGTGCTGGACGGTGAGAAGATCCACACCTGGCTTGTGAGTGACGGACAGGGCGGTGTTTCGCTGGATGAATCGAAAATCGGCGAGTATGTGTCCTGGCTGGCTCAGACCTACAATACGGCCTACAAGCCCAAAAGCCTGAAGACATCCTACGGGCAGCAGACGGTTACCATTAGCAAGAGTGTATACGGATGGAAAATCAACCAGAAGGAAGAAACAGAAGCATTAAAACAACTCCTTCTTTCCTGTGAGAGCCAGGAGCGGGAGCCGGTCTACAGCCAGAAAGCAGCTTCTCATGATGGAAATGATTACGGAAATACCTATGTGGAGATCAATCTGACAGCCCAGCATTTGTTTTTTTATAAGGAAGGAAAGCTAGTGGTAGAGTCAGATTTTGTGTCCGGCAATGAGTCCCGGGGATGGAGTACTCCTGCGGGAGCATATCCGCTGACCTATAAGCAGCGCAACGCTACCTTAAAGGGGCAAAACTACGCGACACCGGTTTCTTACTGGATGCCATTTAACGGCGGCATTGGTATGCATGATGCCTATTGGCGTTCCAGCTTTGGCGGAAAAATTTACAAAACCAATGGTTCTCATGGCTGCATCAATCTGCCGCCGGCAGTGGCAAAAACGGTTTATGAGAATATTTCTGCCGGTATGCCGGTGCTCTGCTATCATCTGCAGGGCTCCGGAAGCGGCACAACCAGCACCACAGCCCAGAATGGCGGCGCGTCAGCAGCTGAGACGAAGCCACAGCCGACTCAGCAGGCACAGACGAATACGGAGAGCGGACAGGGAAGCACGCATGAGACTGCGGCCAGTCATCCAGGCAGCACTTCCAAGCCATCTGCGGCAGCTCAGCCATCTGCGGCAACTCAGCCACATACAGCGGCACAGTCCACTACGGCAGCAGTTCAGCCAACTACAGCAGCTCAGCCGACCACGGCAGCGTCCCAGCCGGCTGCAGCGGCATCCTCCGGCAATGGTTCCGCCCAGGCCTATCCGGGACAGAACAGCTCAACTCCACCGTCTTCTTCCGGCAGTGCATCTTCCGGCGGTCCGGGTTCCGGATCCGGAGGGACCCAGAGTACTCCGGGTGGTCCCGGCAATACACAGGGAAGTCCATCCGGCCCCGGCGTGAGCAGCGCACCCGGAAGCTCCCAGATGCCTGGCCCGGGAGCTTCATAAAAATAGCATCACGAGTGGATAAGATTAGTCCTTAACAAAATAAAGCAATTGACAAAGACACAGACGGGTTGTATGATAAAACAAGCTTAAAAACCAAGAATATACGTGAAAAAGAAAGCAAAGGAGCCTTCAAACAAGGGGCTTCTTTACTTTTTCACGGAATGAGGAGGAAACATTATGAAAAAGAATGCAAAGAAACTGATGGCAGCCGCTATGGCAGCCCTGATGGCAGCATCCATGACCGCATGCGGCGGAAGCAAGACTGAGACTACCGCGGCAGCAGACACCACTGCAGCAGAGAGTGCGGCAGATGCGGCAGAGACCACCGCAGCAGGAGCAGGCGAGGCTGCAAAAGACGGCGAGAAGAAGGTTCTGAAGGTAGCTATGGAGTGTGCATATGCACCGTACAACTGGACCCAGCCGGATGATTCCAACGGTGCGGTTCCGATCGCAGACAGCAACGAATACGCTTACGGCTATGATGTTATGATGGCAAAGAAAATCTGTGAGGAGTTGGGTTATGATCTGCAGATCGTTCGTCTTGACTGGGATTCCCTGATCCCGGCGCTTCAGTCCGGTCAGGCTGACTGTGTCATTGCAGGCCAGTCCATCACACAGGAGCGTCTTCAGGCTGTAGACTTCTCTGAGCCGTACTACTACGCAACCATCGTTACGCTTGTAAAAAAAGACAGCAACTATGCAGATGCAACCAGCGTTGCAGATCTGGCAGGTGCAACCTGTACCTCTCAGCAGAGCACCATCTGGTATCAGAACTGCCTGCCGCAGATTCCGGATGCAAACATTCTGGCAGCAACCGCAAGCGCACCGGATATGCTCATGTCCTTAAACGCAGGCAAGTGTGATCTGGTCGTAACCGACCAGCCGACCGGTAAGGGTGCACTGGTTGCTTATCCGGATTTCAAAATGCTTGAGTTTGGCGGTGGTGATAAGGACTTCCAGGTCAGCGATGAGGATATCAACATTGGTATTTCCATGAAGAAGGGCAACACAGAGTTAAAAGAAGCCATCGACAGCGTCCTCTCCAAGATGACCAAAGATGATTTCTCTGCCATGATGGATGAGGCAATTTCCGTTCAGCCGCTGGCTAACTAATTAAGGTTCTATGTGGGCGCACCGTCAGGCGCGCCTGCTTAAGCTACAGTTTTCAGATTTAGAGGAGAAAGTATTATGCCAACAGACTTTTTCGGCCGTGTGATGGTCGTATTCCAGAGATACGGAATGTCTATGCTGCAGGGTGCCGGAGTCAGTCTCCGAATTGCACTGGTTGGTACCATTGTGGGCTGTATCATTGGTTTTGCAGTGGGTATCGTGCAGACGATTCCGGTTGAGGCAAAAGACAACCCGATCAAAAAAGGGGTTTTGTGGGTGATCAAGCTCATTATGAATGCCTACGTGGAATTTTTCCGCGGTACCCCGATGATGGCGCAGGCCATGTTCATCTACTATGGTATGCTTCCGCTTTTAGGCTTAAACTTAAGCATGTGGCAGGCAGCCTACTTCATTCTGTCCATCAATACCGGTGCCTATATGGCTGAGACAGTCCGCGGCGGTATCCTTTCTATTGATCCGGGTCAGACTGAGGGCGCAAAGGCCATCGGCATGACCCATGTACAGACCATGCTTTACGTTATTCTGCCGCAGGCACTCAGAAACATCATGCCGCAGATCGGCAACAACCTGATCATCAACATCAAGGACAGCTGCGTGCTTTCCGTGATCGGTGTGGCAGAGCTGCTTTACAAGACAAAATCCGCAGCAGGCGCCCTGTACATGAACTTTGAGACCTACACCATCACTATGATCGTGTATTTCATCATGACCTTTACCTGCTCCCGTATCCTGCGGTGGCTGGAGAACCGCATGGACGGTTCTGACAACTATGATCTGGCAACCACGGACACCCTGGCACATACCAGCGGCATGTACCGTTATGAAGAGAAAAAGAAGGAGGAAGAGTAACGATGGCAGAGAATCATGTACTGGAAATTCGTCATTTAAGCAAATCCTTCGGCAAGCATGTGGTTCTGCGTGATATTGACTTTACAGTAGACACAGGCGATGTAACCTGTATCATCGGTGCGTCAGGCTCCGGCAAGTCTACCCTGCTGCGCTGCGTCAACATGCTGGAGACTCCGACCACCGGAGAAATTCTTTATCATGAGAAGGACATCACTGATAAGGGTGTGAATGTCCCAGCATACCGCTCTAAGGTGGGCATGGTGTTCCAGAGCTTCAACCTGTTTAATAACCTGACCGTTCTGGAAAACTGCATGATCGGCCAGACCAAGGTGTTAAAGCGTTCCAAGGAGGAAGCAAAGAAAAATGCCATGAAATATCTGGAAAAGGTAGGCATGGCACCGTACATTAACGCAAAGCCGAAGCAGATCTCCGGCGGACAGAAGCAGCGTGTGGCCATCGCCCGCGCCCTGGCTATGGAGCCGGAGGTGCTGCTGTTCGATGAGCCGACCTCTGCGTTGGATCCGCAGATGGTTGGCGAGGTACTGGCTGTTATGCGCACTCTGGCAAAGGAAGGCATCACCATGATTATCGTGACTCATGAGATGGCATTTGCCCGCGATGTCTCCAACCATGTGGTATTCATGGCAGACGGAGTCATTGAGGAGGAGGGAACACCGGCAGATATCTTCGGCAATCCGCAGAAGGCAAAGACCAAGGAGTTCTTAAGCAGATTTATTCAGGGCTAAAAAGGTCCGGAAGGCGGTCTTATTCACTTCCTGCTGTACTGGCTATGCCAGGATAATAAATAACGCAGTCAGAACGTTACTGACGAAAGCCTGTAATCCGGTTTTTATCTAATCGTAGCGTTCTGGCTGCGTTTTCTTATCTGCCGTTGTTCCTCACAACTCTGCTGTTTTTTTAAAATAAATTTTCTTTTGCTGCAACATTTCTCATGCCTCATCTGTATATAGGATAGAACGGCATAAAAAGTAAAAACAGCCGTGAAAAATTCAGAATGCAGAAGAGAATAAGATTATGCTGAGAAAGATGAACAATCGTGTGTGTGGAGTGATGTTGGCGGCCATGATGGCAGCGGCAGTTTCCGCGACAGCCTGTGGAGGGCAGGGCAGCACTGGAAAGACAGTGACGGCACAGCATCCCGAAGATTTTGTGGGTATGCCGAATCCGTTTACAGACAATGCTACGTTGGAAGAAGCAGAGGAATATGCCGGCTTTTCTCCCATGGCAGAACTTTCCCAGGTACTCGGCTTTTCCGTCCCGGAGGTAAAAAACATTCCATTTGAAGTGACCAGCACCGTGTATACAAATGGCTGGAATGAATTCGCCCAGGTGGAATACCAGGGGAAAAGCCAGGATGAAGCAGTGCTGTTTCGCAAAGCCAGAGGAACGGATGATATTTCCGGTGACTACAATACTTATTCGGATGTAAAGGAAGTTACCGTAAAGGAAGTGTCTGTGACATTAAAAGGCGATGACGGGCAGTATAAGCTGGCTATCTGGCAGCAGGACGGATTTGCATATTCACTGAATTATGAACCGGGTGGAAGTGAGGCTGTGTTTATAGAGATGATCCAGAGTGTTCAGTAAATTTTTGTAGACACATGGTTGACACCATATATGACACCACATATAATGAGTGTAGGAGGTATTGAAAATGTCAAAGTGGGATAAACTGATAGCGCGGATATGCACTTTGTCAAAAGACCTCCGATTTGACGAATTGCGGAAGGTATTGGAGAGTTATGGATATGAAATGTATGCCCCCAGGAGCGGAAGCAGTCATTACACATTCAGAAAAGCAGGCTGTATGCCAATTACGATACCGAAGCATGAACCAATCAAGAAAGTATATGTAGAAATGGTAAGGCAGATTGTAGAAAGTGAGGCGAAGAATGATGAAGACGCTGAATGATTATATGGCTATGTCTTATCGCATGGAAATTGTAGAAGATAAAGACGAAGGTGGATTTGTAGTTTCTTATCCAGACTTGCCAGGATGTATTACATGTGGCGAAACGGTAGAACAGGCGGTTGCAAATGCTCAGGATGCCAAAAAAGCATGGCTTGAGGCGGCCTTGGAAGATGGAGCTGAGATTCATGAGCCAGATAGTCTTGAAGGTTATTCGGGACAGTTTAAATTAAGGATTCCGCGCAGTCTGCACAGGTCACTGGCAGAACATTCTCAGAGAGAGGGAATCAGTATGAATCAGTATTGTGTGTACCTGCTATCAAAAAATGATGCAGTATTTTCAAAATAAAAGTATCAAACAAGGCACATGGAAGTCTGACAGAAGATTTCTGTATGCCTTGTTTGCGTTTTATTGTATTTATGTTTGCGCCAACTTCCCGGACACCACATCCACCATCCACACCAGCAGGATCAGTCCCAGAAGGATTGCTCCGGCCCTTGACCAGTCATATTTGTTCATGGCAAAGATCAGCGGGGCACCGATGCCGCCGGCACCCACCAGGCCCAGCACCGATGCTTCGCGGATATTGACATCAAAACGGTAAAGAACGGCGGAACCAAATGCAGGAGCAATCTGCGGAAGCACGGCATGGCGGATGGCCGCCAGAGGGGAAACACCCATGGCGATGAGTGCCCGGTACGGACCAGGATCCAGCATATCCAGACATTCGGTGAAGCGTTTGGTCAGAAGTCCGATGCTGCACATGGCCAGGGTCAGCACTCCGGTGAAGGCACCGGGACCGGATACCCGGATGAAAATCAGCCCGTAGATCAGAAACGGGATGGAGCGGATGGCAATCACCAGCAGGCGGAAAACTGCGCATACCGGAGCCGGGACAAACCGGCGGGTGCCGCAAAAAGCAAACGGAACAGCCAGGAGCGCACCAATTCCGGTTCCCACAATGGAAATGCAGACGGTCTCAAATAACAGGTAAAAGAGGCCGTCTTTTTTAGTGGAAAAGAAAAATGTCCAATCGGCCTGCAAGAGACCGCTCACCATGCTTTTTAAGGTACCGGGGCTGGTGTGGGAAAAGTCCGGCGGTGTCTGGAGTGCGAGACAGACACAAAATATCAGGAGTGTTCCTAAGCCAAGCAGCAGGAGATGCTGTTTTCGTTTAGGACCGGATGTGATTTCTGTCAGGAATTCTCTTCGTATCAGCGCAGACAGATAACGGCTGATGGCTTCAATGACACAGACCGTCAGAAACAAAACCAGAAGGATGGCACCGACCTTCTGAAATTCCCGCCAGGAAATCTTTTCATTCAGGATCAGGCCGATGCCGCCAGCACCGACATAACCCAGGATGGAGCTCTGCCGTACGTTAGTCTCCAGCAGATACAGGGCATTGGTCAGATAGGAGGGCAGAATTTCCGGCAGGACCGCATGGATAAAGGCCGGAAACGAGGCACAGCCCATGGAGCGGAGTGACCGGTAGGCAGCGGTGCATGCTGCGTCTGCATCTTCGTAGGTTAGCTTTGTCATGATGGCAAAGGTGTAAAGGGTAATGGCGAAGGTGCCCGCAAAGGTGCCAAGCCCGAATAAAAAGGTGGCAAGCAGCGCCAGTACAAGAGCCGGGAAGGAGCGCAGCACCTGGATCACAAGACGGATCAGGCGGCGCAAAGCGGTTGGAAACTGAAGAGAAACTGCACCGAAAGGAGCTGTCAGAAGTCCCAGAACTGATCCGAGAATGGTTCCGCAGACAGACATCTGCAGGGTGTAAAAAAGTGGTGTCAGGACCTTGGGAAGATAGGAAAGATCCGGCCGGATCATGTCGGAAACCAGGTCAGAAAGATGGTTTTTCCGCGCAAAAAAAAGCGCCGGCTCGCAGCCGGTGAAGGCTGCAGCGGCGAAGAAAACAGCCAGAAGGAGGAGCCAGCCGGACAGACGATATGCAGTTTTTCGATTGTGCCGTGTGGTCTGAAGCATAGAATAAACCCTTTGGAACTGCCCTGTGTGTGGAGGCGGTTCCCCTTTCTGAATGTGGTGATTTGCCTGGGAAATCAGGCGTCTTTCTCATAGATGCAATGGATCATAGTCTCATCCAGTTGCTCCGGTTTCCCGTCAAAGGCCACGCTTCCGTCTTTTAACCCGATAATCCGGTCAGAAAACTCCAGGGAAAGCTCCAGATTGTGGCTGTTCATCAGAATGGTGACACCTTCCGTTTCCTGGATTTCTTTTAAAAGCTCTAAAATCTGATGACCGGTGACCGGGTCCAGGGATGCGGCCGGTTCGTCTGCCAGCAGAATTTTTGGATGCCGCATCAGGGCGCGGGCGATGGCCACACGCTGTTTCTGGCCGCCGGACAGTGACTTGACCGGTTCTTCCGCTTTTTCGGAGAGTCCGACCCGGTCCAGAAGTTTTAAGGCTTCTTTGCGGCGCTCATGTCCGTAGAGACCGAACACGGCGGGAAACAGCGCCATATCCGGCAGACAGGCGGTAAGGACATTATCCAGGCAGGTGGAATTTTCTACGAGACAGAAATCCTGGTAGATGGTGCCGATCAGGCGGCGGATCTGCTTTTGTTCCCGTTTTGTCATGGCGGAATAAGCGGTTCCATCAATCAAAAGCGCACCGGATGTTGGTGTATCCATGCCGTTTAAGATGCGAAACAGCGTAGTTTTTCCGGCACCGGACGGGCCGATCACGGATACGAATTCTCCCTGGGACACGGAAAGATTTACGTTTTTCAGGGCTACGGTCCCGCCGGGAAATTGCTTCCCGGAATTCTGTAATGTGAGTTCCATAGAAAATACCTGCCTGTGTTTTGTCCGTGACTGTGCGCAAACAGGACAGCCACGCTTTTCTGTTAGTTGAGAGACTTTAACAGCTCCTGTGCGGCGCGCTCACCATCGTAGTTGGCATCATCGCCCCACTCATAGCCAATCTGGCTGAATACACTAAAGATTTCTTTCCCTTCGTCAGTTTCTGCCAGCTCAATAAAGGAATCTCCCAGTGCCTTGCGGAAATCCTCATCCTGCATCAGCTCGGAGTTTTTACTGTAGGCGATCATATCGTTGTAAATCGGTTCGGTAACACCAATGATGCCGGTCTGATTTACCATCTCATCGGTTCCGCCCAGCTTTTCCTTCCAGTCTTTGGCATTTTTGGTACGGATGTGTCCGAAGGAAACCATGACATCAGCCTGTCCGGAGGCAAGGCGTGCCAGGGACGTGGTGTAGGAGTCAGACTGAACGGTATTGTCCAGATCGGCGATGGTTTTTCCGTAACGCTCCTGCAGCCACAGAGACGGATAGATGTAGCCGGACGCGGAGGTTGGTCCCATGACAGCCCAGGTTGCGCTGTTTAAGTCATCCCAGGTCAGCTCTTCACCATTGTTGACCTTTGCGAGCAGCTCCTGGCCTTTTGCACTTGGTCCGGCCAGAATGATGGAGCGGTAGTAGGTGCTCATGGCATCGGTGTTTTCCTCAATGGTACCGTCGTTCCAGCCCTTTGGATCCTCAGAATCCTTGTTGATGGCGTAGCGAAGGGCGGTCAGAAGCACATCACAGTCATCGGAGAACAGCACATAGTTTCCGCCGGAGATGAAGCCGATGTCCGCGCTTCCTGCGCTTAAGGCCTCACCGACGGCGGTGTAGCTGGTGCCAACCGTCATGTCAATGTCAGCTACATCATACCCTTTGGTCAGAAGCTCTTCTTTTAACAGATTCTCTAACGGCTCCGTTGCGGTGGTAATGGTATCCGCGTCAGCGTAAGGGGAAAATGCGATCTTTAAGGAATCCACGGCTTTCGGCTCGGTGGATTCTGCAGATTCAGAAGCTGCGCTCTCAGAGCCGTTTGCGGCAGTTGTCTCTGTGGTAGAAGTTTCAGGAGCGGATGTCTTGGAAGAACATCCGGTGACAAGTCCCAGGCAGAGTGCCAGGGAAAGTGCTGGTACAACAAATTTTTTCATAAAATAATACCTCCAATGGCCCGTTTCGGGCAGAATAAATTTGTGCGCACAGGCGCGATATTCTGCTGAAAGCGTTTCGGATTTGCTTCATCTGCGGGAGAAATCCTGCAAAATGAAAAAGGGCATGCCGCAGCATGCCTGAACGAGACCTTCAGACAGAATGCTGACAGCCCGTATCTGGACAGAGTACGGACAGGGGACGGTCGATCCTTTCTGGGATCCTCTCAGCCCGGAACACGGACTCCCTCGCAATCTGGTTTTCGTCATCGTAATAAATGTTTTTTGTTTCGGTTCATGCAGCGCAAAAACCGTACCGTTCTGATCGTAATGTCAGGGAGCTCCCCCTCACATTGCATTCCGTTAACCGATAAGGATTGTAGCACAGAAAGCAGAAAAAAACAAGGGAAGAACACCCTGGAAAAGCATGCGGACGCGTAACAGAAATGTAAGAAAAGGGTAAGCTTGGTGTTCTTGCGGAGGGGGGAACATTTTATATAATAAAAATAGAAAGAATGGATGTTTAGTCGTGCCAGTGAAAATACGGAACTGTTACGAAAAGAGAAAACAGAGGGTGAAAGCGGAAGGAGGCGGTTTTATGAAACAGACAAAACACATCTGGTGGACATTTTCTCCCTGGGAGGCAGACGCGCTGCGTCAGTATCTGGAACAGTTGGCCCTGGAGGGCTGGTATCCGGAAAGCATTGGTACAATCGGCATGAAATGCCGCCTGGGTGAACCGGAAAAGCGCCGTTATGCGGCGGTGCTGGCACCGAAGACCTCCGTACTGACTGGGGTGGATTCCTGGGACGCCGGAAAATTCCGGGAACGCTGTGAAGCCGCCGGATGGAAGCTTCAGTGCAGTGGTACAAACTGGCAGATTTTTTATACTACGGATGTAACGTTGGAGCTTACAGAGGAAATGAGTGACGCAAACCAGTTTTTGATTCAGAAAGCCCTGGTATTTGGCTGGTCCACCCGTATTTTCTATCCGCTGATTGTGGTACTGGAGTGCTGGATGGTGTATCAGTACTTTCAGAATCCGGGAAAGCTGTTTACCGATCCCTGGATGCTGTTTTCCATGACCCTTAGTCTGGTGCTTATCTTTTCTTATGGGATTCCCTATGTGCATCTGCTTCGCTGGGTGCGGGACAGTGCGTGCATGTTAAAAGAAGAAGGTCATCTTCCGGTTATGGATTTAAAGAAACGACTGCGAAGCAAAAAACGACTGGTGATCTTGCTTGGAGTGCTGATTTCTGTGTCACTTGCCATTGCATTTTCCCTTTCCATCCGCATGGTTGTCACCACGGTAATATCCAGCCTGATTATCTTGGGAAGCGTATATCTGGTGCTTTACTGGCTCCGGAAGCATGGAAGCGGCGATTCCCGCGAAAACTGGATCGGTTACCTGGTCGGCGTGACTGTGCTCTGCATGATTCTGGTGCCGCTGTCCGGGGCAGTGATCGATCATCTGTGCGGGAACGAGGAGATAAATGAAAACCGGAAACAGACTGCATTTGCCAGTTATCAGAACAATGATATTCAGGTGGACAGGGGTGGAAATCAGGTGGTTGTGACGGTTTACAAAAGCCGCTTCTCCTGGATTATTCAGAAGACAAGAACGTGCTATCCGAAGAATATGTCCAGATGGTGGGATGTGACGGAGTTGGAAGTGCCGGAAGCGTTAAGCACACTGCCGGACGGTGTGAGCATTTCCTGGTATCGGTACAACATACGCAAAGAGGATGAAAAAGAAAAAACGGAATCGCAGGAAGTGATAGCAGCAGACAGGAAAACCGTGGAGGAATTGCAGAAGGAACAGAATGCTGTGCCGGAAGCGGAGAAAGCGCCGGAAATTGTACTGGATGAGCTGATCTTAAGTGATAACAACCGCCTGGTCATTCTGGATTATGGCGGAGGAACCGATGCGTCCAGCGTGGAAGAGGCGATGTATGGATTTCTGGAACCGCTGCTGAAGCAATAGAACCGAAATCAGATGAATAGAGGGCCAGTGCAGGTGTGAAAATCTGTTCTGGCCTTCTGTTATCATGAATCAACATCTGCAGGAATGCAGATAAAATCCAGATTATCCCGTGCACATTGTCCGGGGGAGATACGGCGGCCGGTTTTGGGACAGAAAAGGTCACGGCCGGGCTCCAGAAAGATCAGATCACCCTTCTGGAAGGTTCCGTCAGTGCAGGATTTGGTGACAAGATAAGGCCTGTCCGGCGTCAGAGAGAGACGCTGGATCGTATCTTTCAAAAGTGCTCCTTTTTTCAGCAGTTCATCCCAGGATAATAGTTTTTTATCAGAAGAATTTGGCTTATCCGAAGTGGATTCGTATTTCATTTGGATGATCTCCCTCAATAATTTTATCCTACTTTATCATACTTTATCCCACTTAACAATATCAAATCCGCCTTCATGCTATAGTACAAAAAAGTTTGCGAACACTGTGAACCGTACAAAAGTGAAGGAGGATAACGGCATGAGACCGCTAAAAGGGAAAGTCAGCATCACGCTGGACAGCGACATCATACAGACGATCAAAGATTACGCAGAAGAAGATGACCGCTCATTCAGCCAGTACATCAATATGGTATTGAAGGAATATATAAGCAGGCGAAGCAGGACTGATGAAACATAGTCTTGCGGGTGCCTGCTTTTTATTATACAACGAAAATACGATATGGCAAGGCGGAAAAACCATATTGCCCATATATAGACAATATAAAAATTTGAGTTACAAAGCTGAATAAAGGTTCGGAAGTGAAAGAGACCGTCTTCCTCTATTTTCCCATATCGTTGTTTGCTTGCTCTCGCTAACACGCGTTCGCCTGTGTCGGATTAACATCCGCCACATTCGGACGTGTGTGCTCAAGATGCAAACACCTGATATGTTGAAAATCCCGGAAGGCGGTCTCATTCACTTCCTGCTGTATTGGCTTCGCTACAAAAAATAATAGCTACAGCCTATATTAACTCTGCCATAAAAAAACGCAGCCAGAACGCTACTATCAGATAAAAGCCAGATTACAGGCTTTCGTCAGCAACGTTCTGGCTGCGTTTATTATTATCGTAGAATAACCAATACAGTAGAAGGTTCGGTCAGGCCCTACAGAATAAGCAGATGCGTTGGAATTTTCTTGCATTGCATATCAAGAACGCGCCAGTGACGCGTTCGCAGATTCATGCGCGAGCATAGCGCCAGACCGGAGAGCATTGTCTGAGCGTGCAGAGCACGCGAGTTTTGCTCGCAGGTCTGGCAATAGGAGGCGGAGCAAATGAAGTATAAAATTTCACAGCATCTGCTTATTCTGTATGGTCTGACTGAAACTTCGGACCTTATGTGGTTACGTCTCAATATTGCAATATGCCTATTTCATTGTGTGATACGTTTCATAGATTTTATCCAGATCATAGTTCGGTGACATTGGAGCTGCAATCTGACAGACTGCTTTTACGAAATTTGGATTCATTTCCAGAATATCCGCGATCTGTTCCGGTGTGTAATTTTTTTGCATTTTTGCAAGAATCAATTGAATAAATGCCCTGGTTTTTCCCTCGTTTTTTCCTTCAGTTCTTCCCTGAGCCATTCCCTCGGCCCTTCCCTGGGCTATTCCCTCACTCTTGCCACGCTCGTGCCCCATATTCCAGTATTGCTCCTGAAGCATTTTGTAGTTTTTTTCTTCGTCATATTCATAGATACTCATTTTCACAACCTCCGCTCGGTTCCTGCGCAGGAAAT
>ERZ773142.500-NODE-500-length-34150-cov-3.63282_pt1 | contig 34150 bp, 29 predicted proteins | sample MGYA00580853_ERZ773142 | MGnify/ENA primary metagenome ERZ773142 (study PRJEB29015, sample SAMEA2737862) | human gut metagenome | biome: human gut; feature: human-associated habitat; material: faeces | place: China | collected 2012 ... | reverse complement strand
GAGCTCCCGCAGGACGAGGTCACGCACGTCATCCGCCACTCCGCCGCGCACATCATGGCGCAGGCCATCAAGCGCCTGTACCCCGAGGCCGACTTTGCCTACGGTCCCGCGACCGACAACGGCTTCTACTACGACGTCGACCTGCCCGAGGGCGTCAAGATCAGCGAGGACGACTTCCCCGCGATCGAGGCCGAGATGAAGAAAATCGTCAAGGAGAACCTTAAGTTCACCGTGTACGAGAAGCCCCGCGCCGAGGCCATCGCCCTTATGGAGGAGCGCGGCGAGAAGTACAAGGTCGAGCACATCGGCGACCTGGACGACGACGCCCACATCACCTTCTACCAGCAGGGCGACTACATCGACATGTGCGTCGGCCCCCACATCTGCTACACCAAGGCTCTGAAGGCCTTTAAGCTCACCGGCGTCTCGGGCGCCTACTGGAAGGGCGATAAGGACAACAAGATGCTCACCCGCATCAACGGCGTCGCCTTTGCTACCAAGGAAGAGCTTGACGAGCACATGCACATGTTGGAGGAGGCCAAGAAGCGCGACCATCGCAAGATTGGCCGCGAGATGGACCTCTTTATGATGCGCGACGAGGCTCCCGGCTTCCCATTCTTCCTGCCCAACGGCATGATCCTTAAGAACACGCTGCTGGACTACTGGCGCGAGATTCACCACAAGGCCGGCTACGTGGAGATCTCCACGCCGCTCATCATGAACAAGCAGCTGTGGAAGACCTCGGGCCACTGGGACCACTACAAGGACAACATGTACTCCACCGTCATCGACGACGAAGAGTACTGCATTAAGCCCATGAACTGCCCGGGTGGCGTGCTGGTGTACGCCTCCAAGCCGCACTCCTATCGCGAGCTGCCCATTCGCGCCGGCGAGATTGGCCTGGTGCACCGTCACGAGCTGCGTGGCGCCCTGCACGGCCTGTTCCGCGTGCGCTGCTTTAACCAGGACGACGCCCACCTGTTTGTGCGTCCCGATCAGCTGACCGACGAGATCGTGGGCGTGGTCAACCTGATCGACTCCGTGTACCAGAAGTTTGGCTTTAAGTACCACGTTGAGCTTTCCACCCGCCCCGAGGACTCCATGGGCTCGGACGAGGACTGGGCTCGCGCCGAGGAGGGACTGCGCACCGCTCTGGAGAAGCTGGGTATGGACTACGAGGTCAACGAGGGCGACGGCGCCTTCTACGGCCCCAAGATCGACTTCCACCTGGAGGACTCGCTCGGCCGTACCTGGCAGTGCGGTACCGTACAGCTCGACTTCCAGATGCCGCTCAACTTTGACCTGGAGTACGTGGACGCCGACGGCACCAAGAAGCGCCCCATCATGCTGCATCGCGTGTGCTTTGGTTCCATCGAGCGCTTCATCGGTATTCTGATTGAGCACTTTGCGGGTAAGTTCCCCACCTGGCTGGCTCCCGTGCAGGTCAAGGCACTTCCGGTTTCCGAGAAGAGCCGCGACTACGCCCATGAGGTCTGCGCCAAGCTTGAGGAGGCCGGCATTCGCGTGGTCTGCGACGACCGCGACGAGAAGATCGGCTACAAGATCCGCGAGGCTCGCAGCATTGACCGCGTACCCTACATGCTTATCCTGGGCGAGAAGGAGGTCGAGGCCGGCAACATTTCCGTCCGCGATCGCTCCAACGAGACCGTTCAGATGAGCGTCGATGAGTTTGTTGCGAAGGTGACCGAGGAGATCAAGACTCGCGCCTAAGGCAAACTTCACAACAATTAACAAAGGCGACCGTCCATAAAGGGCGGTCGCCTTTTTTTCATGTCAAAATTAGAAAAGCCGCTGGTTGAGCGGCTTTTTTTGTTGCACAAAAAGGTACAGGTTTTTGTAGAGGGGTATGGAGATGTACCTACTAGCAGTACATTTTGCGTAATCTGGGCAAACGCTGATTGATTGCTCGTATAATGTCGTCTGTCGAAAGATACAAAAACCTGTACTTTTGCGACTGCGCCTAGCTGCGAGCGAGAAGCCTGTTCTAAACGCCCCTGCATTTGTGCGTGCATCGCAAAGCCAAAAGAGGGGGGCGAGAACATGGAACAGACGGCACGGCGCCAAGAGCAGCTGCCCGGCGCATTTAACGGCACCACCACCAACAGCCAGCACGGCCGCGTCCGCTGGTATCTGGTTCATACCCCCAATGGAAAAGAGCGCGAGACCTGCGAAAAGGTTCGTCGCATTATCCCGCACAACCTTATGCAGGACGCTTTTGTGATGCAAAAGGAGTTCTGGTTTAAGCGGGGTGGTGATTGGTCGCTCCAAACCAAACCCATGTACAAGGAATACTTCTTCGTCGCCACGCACGATGCCGCCGCGCTCGATAGGGCTTTGGCCCAGTTGAGCTTTGGCTGTCGCATCGCCGGCAGTAGGGAGCGGGCGTACATGCCCATGCCGGACGATGCGCAGGACTGGTACTGCAGCGTGCTCGACGACGATGGCGTGGTGCGCAACAGCGTCGCCCGCATAGAAAACGGCGTACTGCACATAGAACAGGGTCCCTTGGTGGGGCAAGAGGCCCGCGTTAAAAAGATCGACCGTCATAAACGCTGGTGCCTGGTGGACGTGGGCGAAGGCGACTCCGCTTTTAGGGAGCTGCTTGCGCTGGACGTTCCCAGCAAGACGTAAAGGAGACGTTGCACCAGCTATTCGTTCGCATTTTTGAATTTACCGATTGGGGGATCCCTGGGGAACAGGGACGTAAGTTTGACTGTGGCTGCTAAAGAAGTAACAGAGACAAATGCGCCTGTGGGGGCGGCGCTGATTGCTCAGGCCATGGACCGGCGTGAGGGCGCCGGTCGCTACAAGGCCATGCAATCCATCATGGACTGGGATCGCTCGCGCCTTATCTATAGGGCTGTGAAGCGCACGTTCGACATCGTGTTCAGCGGTGCCGTTCTTATTGTTATCGCCATTCCGAGCCTGATTTTGGCCGCGGCCATCCGCCTGGAGAGCGAGGGCAACCCGTTCTACAGCCAGATTCGCGTGGGCCAGCCCCGCCGCGACGGCAGCCTGTCAACCTTCCGCATGTGGAAGTTCCGTTCCATGTACAGGGACGCCGACGAGCGTCTCGCCGAGCTCAAGGGGCAGAACGAGATCGCCGGCGCCATGTTCAAGATGAGGGAGGACCCCCGCGTCACGAAGATAGGCAAGTTCATCCGCAAGCACTCCATCGACGAGTTCCCGCAGTTCCTGAACGTGTTCCTGGGCCAGATGTCCGTCGTCGGCCCACGCCCGCCGTTGCCCAACGAGGTGGCCGAGTACACCGATTTCGACCTGCAGCGCCTTGCTGTGAAGCCTGGGATTACTGGGCTCTGGCAGGTCACGGAGCGCAACTCCACCGGGTTCGACGGTATGGTCCGCCGCGATCTGGAATATATCGCCAACCGTTCGGTTTGGATGGATTTGAGAATCGTCCTCCTGACCATTGTTGAGGTCTTTACCGGAAGCGGGGCCTGCTAATGCCTGGCTTACATTGTGAAATCGAATTGGAGAAGAAAATGAAGATCGCTGTCGCCGGTACCGGCTACGTCGGCCTGTCCCTCGCCGTCCTGCTCTCGCAGCACAACGAGGTGCATGCCCTGGACATCGTGCCCGAGAAGGTCGAGAAGATCAACAGCTACGTATCGCCCATCCAGGACGACGAGATCGAGCGCTTCCTGGCGGAGGCTAAGGCGGGGGAGCGCCAGCTCGACCTGCACGCCACGGTCGACGTTGCAGAGGCCTATACGGGCGCCGACTACGCCGTCATTGCCACACCGACCAACTACGACTCGGACAGGAACTTCTTCGACACTTCCTCCGTCGAGGCCGCCATCGCCGCCGTGCGGTCGGTGAACCCGGACGCCTGGATCGTCATCAAGTCCACGATCCCCGTCGGCTACACCGCGGGCCTGCGCGAGAGGCTGGGCGACAGCAAGATCTTCTTCAGCCCGGAGTTCCTGCGCGAGAGCAAGGCTCTCTACGACAACCTGCATCCCTCTCGTATCGTGGTGGGCGCACCGAAGGACGACCCCGAGGCCGTCGCGGCTGCCGAGCACTTCGCCGGCCTGCTCGCGCAGGGTGCCGATCCCGCCGAGCTGGAGCGCGTGAACGCCGACGGCTCCAAGGGCATCCCGGAGCTCGTGCTGGGCACCACCGAGGCCGAGGCCGTAAAGCTCTTCGCCAACACCTACCTGGCGCTGCGCGTGGCCTACTTCAACGAGCTTGACACCTACTGCGAGGTCCGCGGCCTCAATACCCGCGACGTCATCGACGGTGTCTGCCTGGAGCCGCGCATCGGCAGCCACTACAACAACCCCAGCTTCGGCTACGGCGGCTACTGCCTGCCCAAGGACACCAAGCAGCTGCTGGCCAACTACAAGGACGTGCCGCAGAACCTGATCGAGGCCATCGTGGAGGCCAACCGCACCCGCAAGGACTTCGTGGCCGAAGAGGTGCTGCAGATGGTGTGGGACCGCGTGTATGGGGGCAAGCCGAAGCCGGTCGTGGGCGTGTACCGCCTGACGATGAAGTCGAACTCCGACAACTTCCGCGCGAGCTCCATCCAGGGCGTCATGAAGCGCGTTAAGGCCAAGGGCGTGCCCGTGGTGGTCTACGAGCCCACGCTGGACGCGCCGGAGTTCTTCGGCTCCGAGGTGACCCACGACCTGGAGGCCTTCAAGGCCGGCTGCGACGTGATCGTGGCCAACCGCTGGAGCGACGAGCTCGCGGACGTGGCGGACAAGGTTTATACGCGCGATTTGTATAAGAGAGACTAGGCGATAAACATGTCAAATCGAAAAGTACTCGTCACCGGTGCCGCTGGCTTCATCGGCGCGTTCCTCGTCAAGAAGTTGCTCGAGGAGACCGATGACGTGATCGTCGGCCTCGACAACCTCAACAGCTACTACGACCCCGGCATCAAGGATGCGCGCCTGCGCATGCTGGCCGGGGCCGACGCGGACGGCCGCTTCACTTTCGTGCGCGGCGACTTGTGCGACGCCGCTCTTATCGAGCGCCTGTTCGCCGAGAACGGCTTCGATGTTGTGGTGAACCTCGCCGCCCAGGCGGGCGTCCGCTACTCCATCGAGAACCCGCGCGCCTACCTCGAGAGCAACCTCATCGGCTTCTTCAACATCCTCGAGGCCTGCCGCCACCACCCGGTCAAGCACCTGGTCTACGCGAGCTCCAGCTCGGTCTACGGCGGCAACAAGAAGGTGCCGTTCTCCGAGGAGGACCGCGTGGACTCGCCGGTGTCGCTCTACGCCGCCACCAAGAAGTCCAACGAGCTGATGGCGGCCGCCTACTCCAAGCTCTACTCCATCCCGGCGACCGGGCTGCGCTTCTTCACGGTGTACGGCCCCATGGGCAGGCCCGACATGGCCTACTTCGGCTTCACCGAGAAGCTGCGCCGCGGCGACACCATCAAGATCTTCAACATGGGCGACTGCCGCCGCGACTTCACCTACGTCGGCGACATCGTCGAGGGCGTGAGGCGCGTCATGGAAGCCGCGCCCGAGGTGAAGATGGGCGAGGACGGGCTGCCGCTCGCCGCGCACCGCGTCTACAACATCGGCAACTCGCACCCCGAGAACCTGCTCGACTTCGTCGACACGCTGCAGCGCGTTCTGGTGGAGGAGGGCGTGCTCCCGGTCGACTACGACTTCGAGGCCCACAAGCAGCTCGTGCCCATGCAGCCCGGCGACGTTCCCGTCACCTACGCCGACACCACGGCGCTCCAGCGTGATCTGGGCTACAAGCCCGCGACGCCGCTCGAGGACGGCCTGAGGGCCTTCGCCAAGTGGTACCGCGAGTACTACAAAGTGGAAGCCGAGTAATGGGAAAAGGTAGGGCCAAGGTTTGCCTCGTCTCGTCGTCTGGCGGCCACTGGGAACAACTTCAAAAGCTCAAGCCGCTCGTGGACAAGTACGGGGGCTTTATGGTCACCGAGAAGACGCCCTTTGTTAAGGACTGCCCTTATCTGATGGTGCAGACAGACCTCAAGGACAAGCTCATGCCTGCCAAGATGTTCGTAAACGGCATCCATGCCTGTGCAATCTGGGCAAAGGAGCGGCCTGACATCGTTGTGACCACTGGCACTATGGTGGCATTCCCGTTCTATCTCCTTGCCGTCCTTTTCCGCAAGAAGTTCGTATTTATCGAGACCTTTGGTAGATCTAACGAGCCTACCGTCGCCGGCAAACTCATGCAAAAACACGCCGATCTGTTCTTTGTGCAGTGGGAGAGTCAGAAGCGGTTCTATGAGAAAGCGCGGTATGTGGGGTGTCTCTATTGATATTTGTGTGCGTTGGTTCGAGGCCCTACCAGTTTAACCGGCTCTTCGAGGAGCTTGATAGACTCGTTGGCGCTGGTTATGTGAAGGATTCCTTGTTTGCCCAGATCGGTGCGTCGACATACGAGCCGAAGAACTTCAGATTCGAACATTTCATGGATCCCGATGCCTTCAAGGCGAAGATTGCCGAGGCCGACATCGTGATAAGCCACGGTGCGTCAGGTTCGATTATGGGTGCGCTTAACGCCGGCAAGAGGGTCATTGCGGTGTCCCGACTGGCGAAGTACGGTGAGCACATCAATGATCACCAAGTGGGCATTAACGAGACGCTGGCCGCCGAGGGGTTGGTGCTTGCGGTTCGTGAGATGGATGAGCTGGGCGACGCCATAGAGGCAATGGAGTCTGGCCGATTGCACCTGAAGCCGTGGCACAACCCGAGTCCGAACGCCATCATCGACGAAATCGACCGATTCATACAGGAGGAAGTGCTGTGATGTGCAGCGATGGCAAATGCGTTCTCGTCGTTGATTTGGACGGCACATCGCTCAACGACGAAGGTATTTTGCCAGCTGAAAACAAGGAAGCATTAAACAGTTTTGCAGCAAGCGGCGGAACGTTGATTGTGAGTACCGGAAGATCGAGGTCGTCGGCTCTCGACGTTTTAGACGGGGTCAATCTCAGCGATGGTTTCCTAACGTGCGACAACGGTTGCACGGTTTTCAAAGGGGCTTGCGCCGAAGGTTTTGAATTGCCTGGTATTTCTTCTTTTGACGTTGAAGCTGCTCTCGGGTTTGCAAAAAGCAAGAACTGCCGAGTTAATGTTTTCACAGATTGCAACAACTATGCTCCGATCTATCTACGCAATCTTCCGCAATGCCTTGCGAACATAATGAGGCGTCTGACGGGCTCAAGAAGCAGGGCGATTGCTTCCCTCCATGCACTTACTTCAAAGCACGGTGGTGAACGGGTGAAAAAGATTTGGCTACGTGGGCTTCTGTGCGATGATTTGCCTTCCCTTAACGAGGCGCTTTCCTCCTCGACAGCCTATTTGATAAACGACTATGGGGTGGTTGAGGTCGCCTCGAATGGCTCGAGTAAGCTGACTGCTGTTGAGCTGATTTTGGAAAAAGAGAAGATTAAGCCGGAATGCGTCTATGTCGTGGGGGACGACGGAAACGATCTGTGCTTATTTCAAAGGTTCCCCAACTCGTTTGCAGTTGGGAATGCTCGTGATGAGGTTAAGGCGGCAGCCAATTGCGTCGTTGCCACCAACAATGATTTCGGCGTGGCTGAAGTCGTGAATCTCATAGAGGCCGACAGGAGGCGTGGGTAGCCATGCATTTCGAGGACGTAACACAATTTGGTAAAAGATGCCTTGCCCCGTTGAGCGATGAATCGTTTGATAGCTTGATTTACTACCTTAAAACCCGTAAACGGCTGAATCTGGCAAATCCTCGCACGTATACGGAGAAGCTCCTGTACATCAAGCGAAACGACCACAACCCTTTGATGACGGTCTGCGCCGACAAGTACAGGGTAGGGGAGTACCTGGCACAATGCGGTTGCGTTTCGATACAGAAGCGCATTTACGGTATTTACCAAAATCCATACGAGATTGATTTGAAAGAACTCCCGGATAGGTTCTTCCTCAAATGCAACCACGGGTCACGGGGAAACTACCTCGTAGATTCGAGCACAAGGGGGGACTTCCCCGCCATGCAAAAAGAACTCGCCTCAATTTTGAAGAGAAATTACTACTGGCAATCTCGCGAATGGGCCTACAAGGAGATTAAGCCTTGCGTTATCTGCGAAGAAGCATTGCTTGATAGCCAAGGGTCTCTCCCGGTGGACTACAAGTTCTATTGCTTTAACGGCAAAGTGGAGTACTTCATGGTCTCGATTGGCGAGTACGAGCATCACGCGAGGAACCATAAGTTCGGACGGGATTGCAGAAGTGTTGATTATAAGTTTAAAGCTGCGCCTACGCTTCCCGAGTCGGAAATCGTGCTGCCTGCCAACATTGACGAGATGATTGCCATTTCCGAACAGCTTGCGCAACCGTTCAGGCACGTGCGTGTCGACCTTTATGACATCGAAGGTCGGATTGTTTTTGGTGAACTGACGTTTTATTCGAATGGTGGCTTCGTCTGCATACCCAATGAAGAAACCGAGCTCGAGCTTGGTAACCTTCTTTCTATAGACGGGTTGGCCAGAAGGTCGAAGAGCAATGAGTAGCCCGAAGATTTTGGTCATGTCGACCAACGGTATATTGAAAGACGGAATCACTTCGTGGCTTGTAAGCATCTTTGGCGCCATGAATCTTGAAGGATTGGAAGTTTCAACCATCGCCTTCGAAGGTACAAAGCCAAGGATCATTGAAGAGGTCGAGGCTGCGGGAGTCGAGGTAATCATTCTTCCTCACCGACAACGTAACGCGAAAGCTTATTATCGCGAGTACAAGCACCTCCTTGCAGACAGGCATTTCGACATTGTCCATGTGTGCTGCAATAGCGCTATGGCAGCGTTCGAGCTGGCGGAGGCTAGAAAACGTGTTGTGAGAATGCGTATCGCGCATTCTCGCAACACGATGTGTTCACATCGTGTTGCGAGTTTCCTTTTAAATCCGCTGTTCCAGGCGAGCGTGACAGATCGCTATGCATGCGGAATCGATGCGGGCAAATGGTTGTTCGGGAACAGGCCGTTCACCGTCATACCCAACGGGAAGGACCTGGCTGCCTACGCTTTCTCCCCAGAGGACAGAGAGGCGTCGCGAATAGAGCTCGGGCTGTCCGAGGGCGAGGTTGCCTTTGGGCATGTCGGCGGGTTTAACGCGCAGAAGAACCACGGCAAGCTCCTCGAGGTCTTCGCCGAGCTTTATCGCCGCAACCCTTCGCGGCGGCTATTCCTCGTCGGCGAGGGGCACCTGATGCCCGAGGTCGAGGAAAAGGCCGGAGCACTCGGCCTCGACGGGGCCGTGCGGTTCCTGGGCCGCCGGGACGACGTACCTAGGTTGCTCAACGCGATGGACTGCATGGTGTTTCCCTCGCTGTACGAGGGATTCCCGAACGTTGTCCTGGAATGGCAGCTGAACGGGCTGCCCGTTGTCATGTCCGGCGCGATTACCGATGAGTGCGCCATCACGCCGCTCGTGTCGCAGGTTGCTCTGGCTGCCTCGCCCGTCGCGTGGGCGGATGCTGCAGAGCGCGTCATGGAGGGTCGTAATCGCGTGTCGGACAGCTGTGCGTCCTGCGAAGTCGCCAAAGCTGCAGGTTACGACATTAAGGAGAATGCGGCGATGCTCCGCCGGCTGTACTTTGAGGGAGTTGAGAGATGCGGCTAGTCAAACTGTTCAAATGGTCCTCGTGCGCCGCGCGCGTTGCGGCTACGAAGTCGAGACTTGGGCGCAGGCTGCGTCTACCGCATGGCGGCAAGCCTGTGTACCTGGGACGCCTGCGCGTCTTGTGCGGCGCACCGCACTTGAAGGCGGTGGCGTAGATGCCGCTGCTGAAGAAGTTCAAGAAGCTCAATCGCGAGACTGTGCGTCTCAAAGTGCGCAACGATTTTTGGCTGCCCAGGACCTGCAAAGCCCGCGCGAGGGGGCTTGAGGTGGACGGCTTCACCATCATATCCAACAACTGCTGGGGCGGCACGATCTACGAGAGCTACGGCATGCGCAAGGACACGCCGACCGTGGGGATGTTCATCATGCCGAGCGACTTCGTGCGATTCTGCGCCGATCTTGACCGCTACCTCGCTGAACCGCTGGAGTTCATCTCGACCGATGAGTCCAAGTGGAAGGACGTGCTGGGCGAGAAGGACAACTGGGGAACCTACCTTATCGGCCTCATCGGCGACGTAGAGCTGCATATGCTGCACCACCACGACGAGGCGACCGCCCGGCGCAAGTGGGAGAGCCGCGTGAAGCGCGTCGACCATGACAGGCTGATCTTCAAGCTGAACGACCAGAACGGGGCTACCGAGGAGGACCTGCTGGCCTTCGACGTGCTGCCGCTTGAGTACAAGCTCGTGTTCGCGGCCAAGGAGCACCCGGGCGTGCGGTGCTGCAGGCGCATCCGCTGTCCGAGGGGCAGCGAGTTTATCCAGGCGTCGTGGGAGCCCTTCGGCGCGAATCGGTCGTTCAACGTGACCGAGTACATAAACGGCTGCTTCGGCGGCAGATAGGACCTCAAGAGGAAACGTGACACTAGAGAATCGAGACATCATATTCGTGAGCAACGCGCTCGCCAACGGCGGTGCGGCGCGCGTGATTTGCGTGCTGGCCACAGAGTTCGCCGAGTGTGGCAGGCGCGTGGGCATAGCCGTGTACAACGAGCACGACGGGGAGTACGCCGTGGCGGAAGGGGTGCAGAAGGAATACGGGCCACAGGGCTCGGGCACCGCGACCAAGGCGCGCCGCATCGCGTGGCTGCGCGGCGTGGCGAGGCGAAACCCCGGTGCCTGCATTGTGGCGTTTGAGTATTTCGTGAACATGCAGGCTGTCGTCGCGTGCGCGGGGCTTCCCAATCGCTTGGTTATCTCCGAGCGCAACGACCCGGCACACGTGGGAAGCGGCGAGAAGACCGACTGGCTGCGCGAGCGCCTGTATCGCCGCGCCGACATGCTGGTGTGTCAGACCGACGACGCAGCGGCTTACTTCTCCGACAAGGTGCGGAAGACCGTCATCATGAACCCTGTGAAGGAAAACCTGCCCGAGCCGTTTTACGGCGAGAGGCGGCATTCCGTGGTGTGCTTCTGTCGCCTTGAGAAGCAGAAGAACCTGGGGATGCTGCTGCGCGCGTTCGCCGAGTTCTCGAAAGCGCGTAGCGATTGGACACTGGAGATTTACGGGGACGGTTACGAGCGCGAGGCGCTCGTTTCGCTTGCGGCTGAGCTCGGTATCGGCGAGAAGGCCTTCATCAAGTCTGGGCGCCAGGACGTGCACGATGTTGTGCGCGATGCCGGGATGTTCGTGCTGCCCAGCGACTACGAGGGGCTTTCAAACTCGATGCTCGAGGCCATGGCCCTTGGGTTGCCCGTTGTCTGTACTGACTGCCCCTGCGGCGGTGCACGCATGGTCATCCGCGACGGTGAGAATGGACTTCTGGTGCCCGTAGGCGATGAATGTGCGCTTGAGATGGCGATGGCGCGCGTGGCGGATGAAGACGGGCTTGCGCAGCGGCTGGGCACCAATGCCGTTGGTGTATGTAAGCGGCTCTCGGCGGATGTTATTGCGAAACAATGGGGCATGGTGATCTGGGAGTGAGTAATGCTATGCAAACCGCAACTGCTACCCGGAAAATAACTAGAGACAGAGGACTTCTCGCTCGTGTTCGAGTGAGCGATGCTGCATTGGCGTTTTTCATTTTCACCACGGTCTTTTTCAATGAGGGCGAACTCGTTAGTGTGGTTTCCAAAGTCTTTCTACTTCTAGTCACATTATTTGAGTGCGTTATGAAAAGGAAGTCTCCCTTCAATGGTTTTACGGTAGCATGTTTAATATTCTTTGCCTGGAGTGTTGCCTCGCTCTCTTGGTCGGCGGTTCCCTCGGAATCAGTAGCGAGAATCAAGACATTCTTTTATCAATTGGTTTGCTATGGTTGCGTATCTGCGTTGGTGATTGATGATAAGCAAGCACTTAAAATATCGCTAGTCGCATTTTCCGTTTCTTCAATCGCCTCAGCTGCCTATGTTCTAGGTTTTCAAGGTATTAGATTTACGGACAACCGATATGTGGATGGGTCTGTGTCCTCCGGGCAACTTGCGCTCTGCATTGCTTTTACCATGCTCCTATGTATATACGAATGGAGAAAAGCCCGACAAGGCGGGTACATAGCATTGCTGGTCGTTCTGTCCTTGGCCCTTTTGATGACCTCCGCAAGACGCGACTTCATTATTCTTCTTGTGTTCCTTGTGATCTTTAGCACACTGGGATCGGGCGATATTCGCAAACGAATCGTGCTCTTTTCAATTTGTGTTCTTGTTGCAGTCGGGTTGTTGCATGCCGTCCTGAACATAGATTTCCTTTATCAGTATCTCGGTCGAAGGATTGAGTCGTTTCTGCAATTTGCATTTGCGGGCGGTGCCGGAGATGCGAGCACAGAGGGGAGAGCGCGCCTTATCGATTACGGCTTGGATCTTTTCCGCAGCTCGCCGATGCTGGGGAAGGGCGTCGGCTCGTTCGAGGCGTTGTTTTCCACAACACACGGTTCTTGGCAGACAAGTGCAGATAACAACTACGTTGAGCTTTTGGCCGACCTAGGGATCCCCGGATTTCTAGCTTATTACGTACCTTTGGTCGTATTTCTTGTTCGCCGTTTGAGGGGAATCACCTCGGCATCAATAGATGTCCAGTTTGCCGTATCTGGCATTATCGCTTTTGCAACAATTGATTTTGCCTGCGTCTGGTTCTTCTCGAAGTGTGGAATGTTACAAATCCTTTTTTTCTATCTTATGGCGAAATCTGCGCTTTCCGAAAAACGCATAGAGGAGCCTGTTTCGCATGGCAACATGGTTTTGTGATGGAGCTCAATAAGATGAACGAACTTGCCAAGTTGATTAAAAATCCTTACGTAGTCTTTAGGCTGCCAAAGCTGCAACAGCGGATGCGTTTGCTTCCTGACGCTGTTTATCTCAAATTAGTTTATAGAGCGCGGATTGGACGTCCGCTTAACCTCAATAGCCCAAAGGGCTTTAACGAAAAGCTCCAGTGGCTGAAGCTTTACGACCGCAACCCTCTTTACACTAAACTTGTGGACAAGGCTGAGGTGAAGCCCTGGGTGGCCGAGCGCATCGGCTGGGAGCACGTGGTTCCCACCCTGGGCGTGTGGGACTCCTTCGACGATATAGACTTCGGCGCGCTGCCCGAGCGCTTCGTGCTCAAGTGCACGCACGACTCGGGCGGGCTGGCCATCTGCCGCGACCTGTCGACCTTCGACATGGCCGCCGCGAGGCGCAAGATCGAGCGGTCACTCGCCAACAACTACTTCTGGTCGGGCCGCGAATGGCCCTACAAGGACGTGAGGCCCCGCATAATCGCCGAGGAGTACCTTGACCCCGCAGGCGAGCAGGTCGGACTCACCGATTATAAGGTGATGTGCTTCGGTGGGCAGGCTCGTTGCGAGTTTACCTGCACGGGGCGCGCCGACGGCAACCTGCATGTTGACTTCTTCGACACCGAGTGGAACCACATGCCCTTCACCAGGCATTACCCCAACGCCGACGTGCCTCCCGAGGCGCCTGAGCGTCTGAAGGACATGGTGGCCATGGCTGAGCGCCTTTCGGAGGGTATGCCCTTCGTGCGCGTCGACTTCTATGAGGTGGCTGGTCAGTACTACTTCGGTGAGATGACCTTCTATCCCGGTTCCGGCATGGAGGAGTTCGATCCCGAGCGTTGGGATGAGGAGCTCGGCTCCTGGATAGAGCTGCCGGAACTTGATTAGCCGTTTGCTTTAGGAGCTTTTATGATCATCTATTCCCTCTACCATGACGAGAGCATGGCCTACCCGGAGGCAGGCGCGCCGTTTAGGCCCGGCGAGGCCTATCCCGAGTATCCGTTCGGCGCCGATTGTGCTTCACCGAACGTCAATGCCATCTACGCTGGCGTGCGCGAGACGCTGCGCTTGGCTGGCCTGGACGCCGAAAGCTACGGCACTGCGGCTTGGAATCCGCTCGGAGCCTACATCGAGCCCGGTATGTGCGTACTGGTGAAGCCGAACCTGGTGATGCATGAGAACCCGACGGGCAACGGCACCGACTGCCTGTACACCCATCCCTCGGTCGTTGCCGCCGTCATCGACTACGTCGTGGTTGCGTTGAAGGGAAAGGGCACCGTCGTGCTTGCCGATGCGCCTATGCAGTCGTGCAACTTCGACGCACTGGTGGGGCAATCCGGGCTTAGTGAGCTGGTGTCGTGGTACCGCTCGCGGGGCGTCGACATCGAGCTCAAGGACATGCGTGGGCTGAAGTCCGTGAGCACCGCCGCGGGGCTCGAGCAGGAGCTCGTGGAGGACGCGACGGGCAAGGTCATCGACCTGGGCACCGACAGCTGCTTCGCGGGACTTCCCAAGGAGCGCATAGACGGCCTGCGCATCACCAACTACGACCCGGCCGAGTTGAAGCGACACCACACGCAGGACAGACACGAGTACTACGTGTCCTCGTGTCTTTTGGACGCCGACGTTGTGGTGAACCTGCCCAAGGCCAAGACACACCGCAAGGCCGGCGTGACCGGCGCACTGAAGAACATGGTGGGGGTGAACGTGCGCAAGGAGTACCTGCCGCACCATTCCAACGGCTCTGCGGCCGAGGGATGCGACGAGTACGAGGGGGCTAATCTGTTCAAGCGTCTTATGGATGATGCGCTTGATGCGGGGAACAGCATGCTTGCACAGGGGCCTTCTTGCGCAAGGAGGATTCTTGCTTATTTGGCTAGAGGATTCCGTTATCTTGGGAAAAGGACGGCGCCTGATGCTTATACCGAAGGCAGCTGGTTCGGCAACGACACCATCTGGCGCACCGTGCTCGACCTGAACAAGATCGTCTTCTTCGCCGACAGAGACGGCGTCATGCGCGACGAGCCGCAGCGGCGCATGGTGGTGCTGTGCGACATGGTGACGGTGGGCCAGGGCGAGGGACCGCTTCTACCCGAGCCGGGCGAGTGGCACATGCTCGCCTTTAGCGACGACCCGTGCGTGCACGACGTCGCCATGACGCGCATGATGGGCACCGACCCCTCGATCATCACGACCGTGGGTAATGCTCTGGTCTACGACGGGCCTTACGCCTGGCGCGACGCGGGCGGCGAGCTGCCCGCGTGCCGCTCGAACGATCCCGCGTTCGACGGCGTGCGCGTCGACGGGCTGAATGAGGACATGCGCTACAAGGCAAAGCCGACCTCCGGCTGGGCGGCGCGCTTCGCCAGGGAGGTGCACATTGCCTGATTCCGAGGAACTGCAGAAAAAGTCTGCCGGCGCGGCCAAGTGGTCGCTGGCAACCGAGGTCATTGTCAAGATCATCTCACCGATTTCGCAGCTCGTCCTGGCCAGGTTGCTGGCGCCCGAGGCGTTCGGCATGGTGGCCACGGTCACCATGGTGGTGAACCTAGCCGACATGTTCTCGGACGCCGGGTTTCAGAAGTACCTGGTGCAGCACAGCTTCCGCGACAAGGAGGACCTGCACGCCAACGCCAACGTAGCGTTCTGGACGAACTTCGGCGTGTCCGTGGCGCTGTGGTGCCTGATCGCTGTGTTCAACGACCCAGTCGCCGCCTTCGTGGGCAACCCATCGCTTGGCTTTCCACTCGCCGTAGCCTGCCTCTCGCTTCCGCTGACGTCGTTCTCGAGTATCCAGATGGCGCTTTTCCATCGCAGCCTCGACTTCAAGTCGCTGATGCCGGTGAGGCTGGCGTCGACCCTGCTCAACTTCGGCTCCACGCTCGCGCTAGCGTTCATGGGGTTCGGCTATTGGTCCCTCATCGTGGGCACATTGGCCGCGAACGTCGTCAACGCCGTGGGGCTGACGCTACTGTCGGAGTGGAAGCCCGGGCTCTTTTACTCGTTCGACCTGCTGAAGGCCATGTTTTCGTTCAGCGGCTGGACGCTGCTGGAGTCGTTTGCCATATGGCTCTCAACTTGGGCTGGCACCTTCATCGTGGGCCACTTCCTGGGCGCGACCGAGCTGGGCTACTACAAGACGCCCATCACCTTCGTGAGCGGGTGTTTCAGCATCGTCACGAACGCGACGACGCCTATCCTGTTCTCGTCGCTTTCGCGCCTGCAGTTCGACCGTGGGGAGTATGTCGCCTACCTGCGGCGCTTCCAGTTTGTGGTGGCGCTGTTCCTGGTGCCGCTGTCTGGGGGCATCTTCATCTTCCGCGAGCCGCTGGTGGCGCTGCTTTTGGGTGACCAGTGGGGCGCCTCCACTTTGATGTTCGGTCTGTACGGCCTAGTGCAGGGGCCGATGGTCCTGCTCTCCTACTACAGCAGCGAGATGTATCGTTCGCTCGGCAAGCCTCGAGTGTCGACGTTGGTGCAGGTGCTGTTTCTCGTGCTGATGACGCCGCTCATGACCGTGGGCGCAATGCGGGGCTTCGACGCCGTCGTTTGGGCCGACACGGGTTCTAGGCTCATCCTGATAGCCATCAACCAAGCGGTCACCCACCTCGTGGTGGGCCTTTCGTTCTGTCGAACGGTATGGGCGCTCAAGGAACCGATTGTGTGTACGCTGGCTATGTGCGCGTTCGCCTGGCTGACCTATGGGCTTGTATCCGACAGCTGTTCGGGGGTCGCGCTGGACATCGTCGGGTGTATCGTCGTCTACTTCGCGGCGTGCCTTGTGCTTCCTAGAAGTAGGGGCGTGCTGCTGAAACTGGTCAGGGGCGATGGGTTTAAGCTGCATTGAAGACTCACAGTGAGTATTTGCTCGCTTGAGCACTGCTGAATATCGCGAAACGGCACCGCCGATATCGCGCCTGGGCACCGGGGCCGACACTGCCCCCGGTGCCTTTTTATTGCTATCGGCCTATCCGCGGCGCTGCCGCATGTTGGCCTCGCCCATGTCGACCCAGACCGCGTTGTGCACGATCCTGTCCATGATGGCGTCGGCATGCACCCCGCCACCGAGCCTCGGGTGCCAGTCCTTCTTCTTGAGCTGCGTGCAGAAGACGGTCGAGGCGGTGCCGTACCTCAGCTCCATCAGCTCCAGCAGCATCGACCTGAACTATGTGTTCGGCTTGTCCAGCAGCCACTCGCCCCCTCGTGGCCACCAGTACGTTCTGGACGCTGTGCTTCGAGACGCGGGCGGTGCGGGCGATCGCGTTCTGCGGCAGACCGTTCACCGACCTCAGCCTCAGGACCTCCCTGGTCCTATCCTTCTCGCCATTTGGAATCTCCTCGTTCTCTGGACTGCATGGCAGCCCGAGCGTAACGGGGATGGCCGGGGACGTTTATTGGCGGTGCCGAACGGCAATATTCGGCTGGGTGGACGGCGGTGCCGATGCGCAATATAGGTGGTGTCGAAAGGGCCTGGGACTCAGTCCCAATGTGCTTATTTGGCGATTTGGTTTTGAAAAACGGCCAGTATGTTATTGGTGAACTGCTTTTTGATTTCATTCTGTCCCGAGGGAAGGTTATGACTTATGACTGCTTTCTGTACAGGCGTTCAGGCGATTTGCGCCATCGCTTCGCTTTGCCTGACGGTATTCGTTGCTTGTCGCGACACGGAGCATATGAATAAAGAAGACGAGCGCCAGAAAACGGCTGAGAAGCTAGCGCAGCCATCTTCGATTGCTGCATGGCTTGAAAGAGAAACCACGGGCGAGACGCGTATTGTTATTCGCAACGATAGTGATTTACCTGTATATGAGGTAGTTGCGACAATCGTTGTTACCAATGGAGCAGGATGCTGTAAGGGCGAGGATTTGGGATCTTCATATCAATACAGAAAGAAACTGGACTTGATTTCTCCGGGACTTCATTCGGTGGCCATCGATATGGGCGGCTTCTACGGAATGCATCGACATCCGCTTGTCGAGATTGCCTTTGTATGTGCAAAGGGAAAATCCTGGGTCCGTCGGGGAGATGGCGTTCTGGATGAGCTTGCTGTATCGCCGTTTAGCCACTATGAACTTGGTCTTCCAATTGATTTTGATATGCTTATGCCGTATCAAAACGGTTGACGGCATCTTTTTTACGCTAAGAATGTTGCGCTAGTCTTATATCAATAAAGGCTAGCGTTTTAACAATGAAAGGTAAGCCATGGATGCATATACAACGCAGGCTTTAGTTGATCTTGGGAGTTCTCTCGCTGTTCTTGCGGCAAAAGGTACGGCCTCAGCTGTTGCGACAAAGGTTAAAGCAATTAAGGGAGATAAGGACACCGCCTCAGTGCGCGCCGCATATGATGAACTTGTCAATGAGCTTCTTGAAGAGCGCTCTGAGGCTTTAAGAATCGCTCAAGCGTATAAGGCGGAGCTTGAGCGCGTTCAGATTAGCGATGACGATATTCAGAGCCTTGATGCTACCATCGCCCGCGTATTGGAGATATTTGTTTCAATGCAATCGGACGGTGAAGAACCATCCTCGCCTAACGCAACGGCGATGGCGTTTGACCAGTTTCGTCAGCTAATTTCCGCTGATACCCTCCGAACCATGCAACTTCTTGGTTTCAATTACAAAGCAGCAATCGGTGAGCCCCTAACAGAGCTTTGCGCCAATAAGATCAAGCAGTTCGGCAGTGGTTCCAAGGCAAAAAGGCCGTCTCAGGGCAAGCGTTAGGAATCGTATGAGTTCATTGAGATCCAAGTGAGTGGAAGTCTTATCTGCCTGCTTTAATTTGGACGGGACATTGTCAAGAAGCTAAATCGGTCCTGGCTCCAACGATATTGGGGCCAGGACCGATTATTATCAGTCCGTCTACTGCAATTTCGGTATGTTTTCCGACGCTCGATTTTCAGTTGAATATCCGCCCATGGAGAATCTGCCCTAGGTACCGCCACAAAAGAAATGCGGTGTATCTAGGTTTCGTTCTTGCCTTATCTTGAGGCTACTCTCTCTGTTCAGCCTGTTCGCCGGTTGGGTTTTCATCGTCACAATGGATTGTGTAGGCGGGCGGTCTTGATAGGATGCGGCGGACGATCAAGCACCTTTGTTATCTATGTGACAGGCTATCCCATCTTTGAACTAGCTCAGACGCTTCCGACTCGGTAATGCTAGATGATTCGCTGGTAGTTGTAAGATAAAAAGCAGCAAGAAATAGTTTCGCAGCGTTAGATAGGCGAGGATACCATTCTTGCGTCCATATTGTTTGACTATAGTTACTGGGCAGTATGACATCAGATTTGGTAGGGATTTCAAACTTGAGGTTTGGGCTTTTACTTAAGGCTGTCCAGCAGGTCATCTGTTGAGAGGAATAAAGAAGAGTGCACTCAAGATCTGTTGAAAGCTTCTTCTCAAACTTCGCCCAGTAATTAAAGTCTAGCTTGTTGTCTATTAGCTTCCACATGGTAAAGAGATCGCGGTCTGCGGATTCAAGAGATGTGCGATAGTTAATGTCCATCCAGCTTGAAAATAATCGAGCGAGATTAATAAATTGTGAATCGGTTAATAGCTGGGTGTTTGATGCCTCTTTCTTTTCTCTTGATAGGTTTTCGTCTCGTAGCAGGTATAAGAGGGAGTTGGCATCTAATTCTTCACTATTTATTAAATCGGTAATCCACACTCCAATATTGGGCTTTCCGATTACTTTTGCCGAGGAGTTGAACAGTCTTGAGAATGATTCCCTCACATCGTTTGATGATGTCGCAATCAAAGGGGAGTGTATAGCTATTATTAGAAGCGAGGCTTGCGCAATGACCCTGCACCTTTCGATGTCCAGGGAGGGAACGACTAACATTAGTTGTCCGGCCAGCTCCGCCTTCTCATTTCGGCTTCTTAACGTGCAAACGGCATTTCTGATTTCCGATGCGGAGCTAGTGGTGCAAATTTTATTAAATTCTCTCCTTGTAATAGCGGATGAAGACCTTGAGCTAAAAAATAGATTGAATAGGTTTCTATTGGATATGCGGCCGCGTACGTATGCCTCGTCAGAATCAATCCAATTAAGGACTTCAGAATCTGAGTCGGATGATAGCGGCGGGAGAATTGCCCCCAGCCATCCCTGGTCAAGGGTATTGCAACGATTTTGCTGACACAACTGCCTGTTAAGGTCTTCGCGCAACTGGTGCTTTAGTCCAGTCTCATTTCTGGTGCGTGATTCGTTGAAGATGGCTCTAGCGTTATCCCAGAGCCAGGAGTAAAGATCGGAAAGTAGTGTTTGTATTGTCGATAGCGCGATAAGATCCGCCACGCATATATCACCGTGAAGACGTGCGGAATTCGTTTCGGCGCAATTCTTTATCCGACAGATATCCCTTGGAGCACAGATTAAAGGCGAAACGATTCTGGTTAATACGTTCGAGAGATGTGTTTGGTCTTCAAAGGAGAAGGGCGATCTTTTTTGTAAATTGCTGACGATTAGATTTATTTGCTGCGAAATATCCGATGATGATAATCTGGGCATTTCGATTGACAGTTGGATGATTTTGTCGAGATATCCAGCACCGTCATCCCTTTGCAAATTGCAGAGGGCTTTTTCAACAACAGCCCTATCAAAGGCGAGCAGATAGACGATATGCGGAAAAGATGCGGTTAGAGTGACTAATTTGAAAATAAGACAAATTTCGGAATCGGACAGTCGATCGATATCGTCGATCACCACAACGATATTTGTTTCGCGTTTCCTTAAATAGTCGTCGATGGTCGCCTTCATTTTGTCTAGGGAGATGGAATTTGTAAAATACCTCCCAACAGCGGCACTGAGAATCTTAACTATAATTTTGCTAAAAATGTTTCCACTGGCAATGATTCCCTGTAGAGGGCCGGTAAGAAGGGATGCGGCTTCCGTGATGCTGGGAAAAGAAATGCTGGTTGAATAGCGGGAAAGTGTTTCGCCCAAGGTTTTTCTTTCGGTGTCTTTTAGCCAATCCGTTCTTCCCAGGAGAGCTTCTTTTAAAAGCTGGAAAAATCCGGTCAGGAGCTGCTCTTGAGATTCAAAATGCCACGGATTGAATCTAACAAAAGTGGGTGCGCTGAGATTATTATCTGACTCTTTATCTATACAGTTTTCAATTAAATTAATGAGGGACGTTTTACCGCTGCCCCAGATTCCGTTTATACAAATCGTAAATGAAGAATTTGAAGCATCGGCGGCACTTATGCAGCGGGCGATTTCATATGCGAGGCTGTCATGGTGATATAAATCCTTGCTAGGGTTAGTTATGGGCTCGTCGTTGATGATGTTGAGTCCTCTGCGAGCCATGATACGCCTCCGTTATTAAGCAATTTTAGTTATTTAATTATAGCGAGGTGTGTTGACCTGTTCTTTCCGCAGATATTATAACGAGCGGACTGAGTGATGCGCTGAAAACCCCAGTTATTTGCACGATGCGCTTCATTCTCGCCATCACCAGCCGATGTCGTCTTTAGGCATGGTATGCCCTCTCGTTGGTTTACGCATCCCGGAGCGCACCGTGCGTTTCGAGTTGTTGGCTTCCAGGATATGGGCGGATCTTCAAGTTTTGTGCCAGATTGGGCAATGTCGAGCTAGCTGGCGCTGCATACGATTCGTTTTTGTCGCTGTTCAGGTGTTCCTGCGCTAGATTTGGGTGGGGCACGTCCTCCTGAAGGGTAGTAACACCTAGAATTAATAACTGTTGGCAGCAGCGTTTGTCCAAGGGATTTCAAATGGATTCATCTAAAATCAACGTGTTGCGAGCTTCTCTTGGCTCGACTGCAATTTCAGAGATGCAGAATGCCTATTACACCTCGGGTCTTTCTTTGGCGGAGCTTCGCGAGGATTACGATTTGCCTTCTGATTTTACCGACTCTGATTTCATTGCTTTATTCGGATTATTCGAAATCGACAAGATGTGCCCTGTCTGCTTTGGACACCTTTATGCTCCTCATGTTAGCAGGGGTATTTATGGTGCAGGGTCAACCTCATACGATAAGGCATGCGTTGTTTGCGTTTCGTGTCATCTTAATTCCGCCCAAATAGAGCGGGAAGCTGCCTACTTAGAAAAGGAGGGCGAGCTTAGCCAGATTTTTTCGAGTGAACCTCTGACATTTGATTGGAGCAAGTTCGATCCCGATAATCGTCAACATATTACATTTGCCTTTTTGTTTGCCTGCTGTTTGAACGGTGGTAGTTTGATAGGCCCGATTAATCTAGATTATGGCTACGATGGCTTTTATAAAGACATCCATTCTCTTGTGAAGGCTGGCTACCTGGTTCCTTCATGGCGTTCGAAAAAGGATGTCGATCAATATTCCCTTAGGGATAACGGATCTGTCTCCTTTAATTTAATGTGCGTTCCCTTTGAAGTGGATGTGAAGGGACCTCTGCCCACCGTGTATGCGGAGATTTATATTCGAGACGGCAGGGAAGCCATCGTATTGGGCAAAGGCGAAATTGACCATTGGCAAGCTATTGACGAATGGCTTGTTGGTTCGTACTTGGATTATGAGCTGTGGGATTGGGATGACGATTGCAGCGAAGGCAAAAGGAGCGAATTCGATGAACTTGTTCCGCAGCTGCTCGGACACTTCTCTCCTGCGCAAATTACTAGTTTAATTTGGGGCGCTCTAGCTACTGCGCTTAAGAAGGCTCAGGATGGAACCGATGGTCAAAAGACCGCCTCTTACGCAGTTGGCGTTGTTATCAACCGATGCAAGAGGGCTTTGGCGGATGAGTGGGATGTCAATCCAAATAAACCATTGATGGATGTCGACTATGGTTTATTTGAAGACTACTTCTTTTCGCATAACGTACCCATCGGGAAGTCGTGGGTCTACAGGCCGCTCCCGAAGATTCAGGATGGTGTGGCGATTCTTGAATGGCCCACGTTCCCCAAATTTGAAGATGAAGTTGATGACTTCTTGCTCGATAGAGTACGGAGCGTGTTCGATTCTTCTGGTAAAGAAGCTGTCGATTTGAAGTCTTATAGATCTGTGAGCAACTATGTTCATGATTTGTTCAGAGAAGATACGGCGTTGCGATGATATTGGATTCTTATTATTGGCGCAAAGAGCTTAGTTGCATGATGGATGAACTGGTCTCCTGCTTTCGTTTTTTAGCAAAGTATGCTGACCGTTTTGATCGTCATCCTGTCCTTAATCGAATTGTCGAACGTAAGGAGTACATTGTCGAGCGAGATCTTCTTCTCTCTGCATTTATTGTTCGTACTTTGTTTGAAGCAGGCAAGTTAAGCGATGAGATGGCTGACTATGGGCTGAATATCGTGTCATATCCTGCGACTCCCAAGAATACAAAAAAGCTGATGCCCTTCCTAAGGCGTTTTCCTGACGATGACCTGTATGACTATAATCGACCTGCTCAGTTGATTATTCCTGGCAGGCGGTTTGTAAATCAGCTGATTCATGCGGCTGTTATTCCGTGCTTCGATTTTGGGAACAATACCAGGCCTGCTGCTTTCATGGTGGTCTCGGATCGATTCGCTCAAAACTGTCTTTATCGATGCGAATTAGACGTTTGGGTGGAGTTTGTCAGGGAAGTTGTTCATGATGAGGTCAATTCTGTTCATGAAGCCTGGGATGAGTCTAAGGGTAAGTGGATAATCGAACGGAGTCGAAAAGAAGGCAAGTCGCTATTTTCTTATGAGGGTGTCCCGATTGAGGATAATGGCCTTTCCAATCGGGTTGATTCTTCGAAATAGTGTGCTACGACTCCAGATGCGAATTGTCGCGTATTAATTGATTTGGTTTTATAGCATGAGCGAGGGGTGCTCTTATGGGTGAATATGACTATTCATATAGCTTGCCTGTTGATTTTGAGAATCGGGTTGAGCGAATCTTGCGGCAAATTGGCTCTAGCAAGGTATCGGATGCCTTCAAAGCGTGCAGTTGTGATTACGAAAACGTTGGCCTTGCTTATTACGCTGGGCTCAGGGGCGATAACTGGAATATGCAGGCGTTAGATTTTACCGTCGAAGGCCCTTCGTGTTGTATTGAAGTGCTGGAAAATGATAAGGCGAGCGTTAGACGTGCTCTGAGTATGGGTTTGAATTCGCGTAAATCTGGGTTCCAGTTAAGAGATTTTCTACTTTTGCCTGATGCTGTGAGTACTTACCCTGTAACAAATGACGAGCGCTTTCATATCGATGTGGAATCTGCACGTGCGGTTCTTACCGATATCATTGAGGTTGGAAATCAACTCTGTCTCAATTCCTTATTTAGTTTTGAACGCTCCGAAGATAATATCAACGATTATGTTCGAGATATGTTGTTCAGTAGGGGCTATAAAGAGATTAGGGATCAAACTCGTCATGGACTTTCCGCAAGTGGGAAAAGTGCCGGTGAAGTTGACCTGCTGATCTCCAAGGCGGGTAAAGAGACCGTATTAATCGAAGGCTTAAAACTAGACGGCGTTAATAAGCGATATATCGACTTGCACATTAAGAAGGCTATCGGCAACTACAATGCTTTGGGATCGGCTACGCTTGTCCTCGCGTACGTGCATGTTGATGACTATGAGTCATTCTGGATGGAATATTTGGATTATCTGGAATCATATGATTTCGGTTTAGAGATAAAGCAACCCTTAACAAGAGGTGTCGATCCGAGCGCTGTGACTCGCACCGCATCCGTTGTCCTCTCGAAGGATGGCTTTGACTTCCCCGTATATTTTGTCACGTTTAAATTGTCTTGTTTTGGATCTTTTTAGGCGGATAGAGTGCGTTCCGAGCGAAAGCTTGGCCGGATAAGTTGTGGCGATTCGTCCGCGATGTCTTGAATGATCCGGTGACGTAGACGTTCATCTGAAAGGTTGCCGCGTGGTCAGAGCGGGCGATTGCCGTGAGGATGACACACGATTTCTTTCGCAAATTAACAAACGCATAGCCGGAACATGCCCCGTGCCTCGTCATATGATTTCTAGCGAATATGCAACAAAGCGTTGACGAATGGGGCATGGACTGTGCCTGCGAAAATCGTCCCGGTCGACGAGGAGTCACCGCGTAAGGGTATTAAGATTTTGGTGGGGGCGGCTGGGAGACCTTCAGCAACCTTCTCGACGAGGGCGTGTCCGTGATGGCAGGCGGCAATTTCCGTAGATACATGCCTGGGGGGGCCATGGACGCCTCGAGTGGGTCGCCCTGTTCGCCAGACAGGCCATGGTGGTAGCTGGCCGCGTTCATGAAGAGGCGACCGTTTATCGGGTCGTCGATGTATGCCTCTTTTGGGGCGAACTTTAGTAGGTAGACGATGTCGTTGTTGGGCATGGTGTTTCCTTTCTTGGGTAGTGACGTCCAGCGTTGTTTTGTGCGTCCGGGTTGCTTGCTACCAAAGTAAGGGCGCCTGGCGGGGCCTTCGTGCCGGAGCGGTGCGAGTCCGGATTTCGTCGGGGCTGCGATTGCCTGTAGCGCTGGGGTACGCGCCCGCGGGGCGTTCCGGAAGGCTGTTGTTGGACAGGGAGGTGTCTAACCCTATACGACTCGTTACTGAACTTGATAAGCCGCCCGTGATGGATAATCATGCCTATCACGGCGGCAGCCGTCTTGCCGTCGCCGTACACCGAGTCCCGTCTGCTGAAGTCAAGATCAGCCGCGATCGGCGTGTGCCGGCGTCCGTGGGTGTCGGCTAAAACCTGGGCCATCGGCCTTCCAACCTCGTTGCCGAGCGGCAGGAGGACTAGTTTGGCGACGACCGTGAGCCTCGCCCCGCCGCCTCCCTGAATCCCCTCGGCGAGTCTGTAGTAGAAGATACGCTTTGCAGTGTGCCACCGAGCTTGCGGGGAACGAAGGGATCACTTCGAGTTCGTGATACAGGACAACTGCTTAGATTGGCTACCGCGGACGCGTCAATTCGATAACTGGATTTCGAGATGTGAGCTTAGCCGTGGCGGGCGATGGCTGATATCTGGGTGGCTGTTCCGAATTTTAGTCTAGTCACAAGCAAAATTAAATCTAATTTTCAAATAGGTGTTGTATCTGCAGTAAAAAATTAATTTGATTGAATCAAAACTTAAGTCTTGTTTATAGTCAATATTTGTTTAAGATTTACAAATATCAATGGAAGATTAACTTTAGCATCAGAATGGAGAGTACGATGCTTGTCAATTTTTCGTTCCGCAACTTTCGTAGTTTCCGCGACTCGCAACAGTTTTCGTTCGAACCCATTTCAGGGAAAAAGGAAGATCCACTTATTTCGGTCGCTGCAATTTATGGTCCAAACGCTTCTGGTAAGAGTAACTTTTTAGATGCGTTTACATATGTCTATTGGTTGGTTCGGAACAGCTATTCACATGGAAATAGTAGTTCGCGTCTCACAACAGATCAATTTCTGCTTGACGATGATTCGGAACATTCAGACTCAGAGTTTGCTCTTGAGTTGATAGTCGACAACGTTAAATATGAATACTCTTTTGGTATTAACTCCCGAGAAGTTGTCTATGAGGAGCTTATCGCATATTACTCGCATCAGCCTTCGTTACTTTTCCTTCGAGATACGCGGAATGCGGATCCAATTAAGTTTGGTTCCGCATTCACGGGCCCTAAGAAACAACTATGGAAAATAACTCGATCGAATTCACTCTTTCTTTCTGTGGCCGCTGCTGCGGCAAATGATGCTGTCGAACCTGTTTATTCAGCAATTACTGGATTTACTTGCTACGACGCACCGGACTATGCATCCGAGTTAACTTTAATCAAAAAGCAGTTCTTCACCGATCCTGAGCGTGCAAACAAACTTGCCCTGTTGATAAAGTATGCGGATATTGGAATCGATGATTTGGATGTGCGTCAGTCGAATCGTATTTCATTGCAAAATAATGAGATTTCGAGTTTGGCCGAGTCTGACCCGATTCCTGACGAGGTCCAGCAATTTTTTGAAGACAGCATAAAATGGAACTTGAACTATGACCTATATTTCCACCACAAGGGTCCTAATGGCGGTCAATGGTTTAACTCTGCTCGTGAATCGGAGGGAACGAAAGCGGCTTTGGCTTTCTTTTCGGTTGCATTGCGATCGCTTGAGAAGGGTGGGCTCACTTTGATTGATGAGCTAGACATGAGCCTTCATCCTCTTCTCGCCCAAGATTTCGTTTCATTGTTTAGCGATCCGTTGACTAATCCGTATAATGCCCAGCTCATCTTTTCTACTCATGATGTGTCGTTGATGACGCGCTCAAGTTCTTTTGATTACGTTTTAACACGTGATCAAATTTGGTTTACGGAAAAAGATGATAGCGGCGCGTCGTCCTTAATTTCGGCAATGGAGTATTCCCCCCGGCTCAATGAAAACATTGGTCGTAACTACATGAATGGTGTATATACCTCTCTTCCTAATCCTGCGTTTCATGATTGCTTTGTGCAGTTTTCCGGCAAAGGGGAGTAATGATGGCAAAAGCCAATAGACGGCTTCAGCTTGGAAGAAAGAAAGCGTCGCGGCAAAAGGGTAAAAGACATTTAATTGTCACCAATGGAAAGGTCACTGAATCCGGTTATTTCCAATGCTTGATTAATGAAAAGATCGCACGAGGTCGCGTTGTAGTCAGAGTGATTGAAGGCGATCCATTATCTGTTGTTAAGGCTGTTGCAAGAAAGGTGGCAATAGAATCTGGCGATACCGCTCAAAAAGAGGGCTATGAAAGCTGGTCTTCCGTTTGGGTTGTTACCGATACAGATGATTTTTGCAATTTGGAGGCCGCCGAGCGGCACGCAAAAAAATCAGGCATTAAATTATGCCTTTCTAATCCTTGTTTCGAAGTTTGGCTAATTGATCACATTGAGGCATGCTCGCCATCATTTTCGACTTCTAGGGCTTGCGAACAGAGAGCTAAATCCCTTGGCGTGATTGTGCCTACGAATAGCAGGAGGAGTGGTCTTTCCAAATGTAAAGAGGTAAACACCGAACTAATCGAAGGGAACACTTCTGCAGCCCTTAACAACGCTGCCAAGCATAATACTCCGGAGAAAAAGGCTGCTCGCATTTCAAATGTTGATAATAAATCTGGATATTCGGTTTGGACCGACGTCCCGTTCTTGATCGAGGAAATATTTGGACTTGAGTCCTAAGCGTGCATATAGTGCTGTCATTACCCCATGCTCACCACACGGTCGCAAAACTCTAGGGATGCTGGACTCTGGTGACGATGATGGCGGTCCTGTCTAGCTCTCTCAGCACAGCGAGTAGAGTGCGCTGCGTTGCCTCGTCTGGTGCTGGTGTGGCTTTATCAGGCGGTTACACGGGTGCATTGTTTTACATGGGTACCGTCAAGATTCTTGCGCAACTTGATTTAGCCGTTCTCGGCCTCGTCCTCTTCTAGCCTTCCGTCTTTCCTTTCAGCTCGTCCATTTCCTTTGGCTTGGACATGTCCAGGTTCCTTCTCTTGCCCCACTCGTACTCCGCTACGTACTTAAGCCTCGCCGTCAGCAGCATGAGGGTCGAGTTGCCGTCCGGGAAGGTCGACGACCCTCCTCCTGATCTCGCGGTCGATGCGCTCGATCCCGTTGTTCGTCCTGGACCGGCACCAGTGCTCCGGTTGGAATTCTGTGTAGGCAAGCGTCTCGGCGAACCCGCCGCGCACCGTCCCCGCGGCCGCCCCGGGCCGCATCGACTCCAGCTCATCCGCCACCTCCCCGGCCTTCCTGCCGCATGCCTCGCGCGATTCCTGCGCGCGAATTGCCTTTAACATGCGCGTAACGGCCTTTCGCCTGGTCACGGGAAGCCTTCTCAGCTCGTTGCGGTGGTGTCTCAAGGAGCTTTGCAAAAGGGGGCTCATTATTTCGGATGAACATGACTATAAGTTGAAGGCCTCGTCAAAGTGGTTTGACCGTGAGCTTGCCCTCTTAAAATGGGATGGCGAAAAAAGGAGGCACTGGTCTTTCCGCTTCCCACTCATTGTCGATGATATTCCTAGTGTTATTTCAAGTAGAAAGCTCGCGGGCACATAGCTGCGCGAAAACGTAATTGACTACTGGGAGGACAATCTGAACCGGGCAGTTGATGATCAAAAGATACGATTTAAGCTCGAAAAGGAAATTGGAAACAAATCGAAAGGCTACAAAACTAGCTTTTTACTGTTTTCTAAACTGGTTCAATGACGCTAATCGCCTGTTGCGCCTGACTTCATTTGCGGAACTGGAGCCAACTATGATCAAACAAAAACAGAACGGAGCGGCCTCGATCGATATTGCCGATATATTGGTTGCGATTTTAACTTCGGCTGCTCTCCCAGTAGTTTCTCACATGCTTGCTCTTGTGTTTGGAGATAGCTCACTGTGGTCGGTCGATCGCCTGATGGTTCTCTATTTCTCTTCTCTTTCTGGATGGATATTACGAGAGAGTTTTCGGCTTGCAATGGTACAAAGTGGGCTAAAGGCCAGGGGCTATACTTTTATGGACTCTGACGCGGCCGGTAATGCAGTATGGACTTTTCCCGTTATGGTTGCACTTTTCTGCTGGGATACGGTTCCGGGGCTTATGGCTTTGTTGGTTATTTATTGCGCCGCGGCTTTCTTTCTATCTAAAAACAAAGGCATTATTTGCATTGATGCTGAAAAGATGTGCTTTATTGGGGTTACGGTGTCTTTGACCGTTCCGCTAACTGAAGGATTGCTTGCTTTTCTTGATGTCGATATTTCTGGGACGGTCGTATTAATTGTTTTCATACTATTGCTTGTTTATTTAATAGCCTTTAACTATTTAGTTGATCGCATTCGAATTCGGCATAGGGAGCGCAAGCGTTAAAGCAAAATATGCTACAGATTTTGATTGACTAATTCTTCGTTATTTCAATCAGGAGCTCAGGCTTGTGTGTGCGTATCTTTGCACGTGAAATGGAGCATCCGTCTTGTTTTTCGTTTGTTTTTGATATACGCGCTAATAAGTAAGATGAGGATAACACATGATTAAAAGAGTTATTTCTGAGTTAGTCCCAAGTGCACCCGCTCTTCTTGCTTTCTTTGAGTTTGTCTTCCCCAAAGTTGCCGAACGCGCTTTCGATCATGTCCTTAATAGGCGAATGGCGGAATTTAAATCCATCTTGGATACTTCTCTTGAGGCATATAAGGATGAGCCTGCACGCGCTTCATCTGCTCATAGGTTGAATTTCGATCAAGTGATGCGTTTTTTTGACAAAAACGGACAATTTGCTGGCGGAGCTAATCCTGCTTATCCAAGAGATGCGGGATGCAATATTGGGTTCTGACTTTGGCGGACTGGAGAAGAGCTGTTTCCTTCGCTACCTTGAGATTATTCCCGAACTTAAGAATACCTTGCTCGTGTACGAACCGGGGTTGCGTTTGTCACCAATGGAAATTAGCCCAGTTTGCACTGATTGCCATGCTCTAATTGGACAAATGTAAATGGCGTTTCGAGACATTGCCGAACTCTTTCGCGGTAGCGTATAGGGTCCCGTGCGATTCGCGAGCTCTTCCCTTGATATCATGACCATAGCGTTCTATTTGTCGACCTTTATCGGAGATGCCCTATGGTCCAGATCGATCCGATGGAATATCCAAAGTTTTCCGATTATTCATCCCATTCCCAGTCTTCTCCCAATATTCCTGTTGGGAGTGCGGGGATGATCGAGTCTTTAAGAACGATTCTGGATGTCTTAAAGCGCGGCCAATCCCTAGACGATGCCATTTCAATTGAGGGCTCAACAGCCAAGCTTTCTCTTGGCGAAGCTTGTCTTGCCCTGAGCCCGTGCGGATTGGTTGTTAAGACTCCTGAGGGATACATTCCTTCTGCAGAAGCGGAACGTTGGATTGACACGGGAGATAACTCCTATCTGGCTGCGTGCCTGGCAAGTCGTTGCAAATTCTTTAGCGGCATGATTGATGCGATAGGCACGCCAAAAACTTCGGGTGAGCTGCGTTTGACGGCTAATGCCGAGTACGGAATGAGCTGGAGCAAGAAGGGTGAGGTTCAGCGACGTCTAAAGTGGGCTCGCGAGCTTGGCCTTGTTGAGTATCGAGAATACGAAGGATGCAGATACGCGCGGACGGCTCTGGGTGACCAATGGGTTTCTCAGATCGAAGTGGAGCCCAAGGGCGTCTTGGAGGAGTCTGCCTCCTTAAGCTGGACCGAGCCTTCAAATTGGGCCGTCGACCTTGCTATAAATGCTAAACAGTCTGATCGCTCGGATTCTATTGGATTTTTTGCTGGTGGAGCATCCGGTTTTGTTGATGCCACAGTCGAGCTCCTTTCTATCGTTAAAAACGGTGGTGACGAGTCTGCAATCGTTCGTTTTTTTGACTCGTCCTATAAACTGTCCGAAAGCTCAACCAAGGCGGCGATTTCTACACTTTCTAAATTAGGCTTTGTGCGGCGGTCATCACTTACGACGTACGAGCTAACTGCAATTGCTGACGCTTGGCTGTCTGAGAATACTGCAGTTAATTTTGCTTGCTGTTTTCATGCAGCGTTTTCTTGGGTTTTTGAGCTTTTGCCTCTTGTGGGTCACGGCGCGTTTGATGTTAAGTCAATCCAACTGCTTCTATTCGAACGTTTTAACGTCGACATTTCCCATGATGCACTAAGAAAGCGACTTAATGTGTTGCTGAAAGCCGGCTTGCTAAAAAAGAGAAGCCAGATGAGTTATCAGGCAACTGAGCACTGCTATTCATTTTTGAGTGGATATGGCTTTAATTTCGCTGTTGATTCCTTGGGCAAACAGGGAACGGGGCTAGAACAGCCCGTGGCTACCGATGTCGACAAGCTGATTGGAGAGCTTTGGGATGCATCGCGCGATTCCGGTCATCCCGATCGGTTGGAGCGAGCTGTGGAGCGGTGTTTTAGTCGCCTTGGGTTTAGAACGACTTTATTGGGTGGGTCTGGCGACACAGATGTTTTAGCCGTCGCGAACGCTGCTTCGAGATTTTCTTATTCCGTGGTAATTGATGCCAAATCAACCTCTAATGGCGGCGTTTCTGCCTCACAAGTTGATTTTGATACACTTGAGCTGCATCGTCGTAAGCACAATGCGACGTTTATCGCCGTTGTGGGTTCAAGTTTTTCTGAAAAACGAATCTGCGATAGGGCTAAGGAACACGACGTCGCTTTATTTGGAATTAGCGAGTTGGAAAAACTCCTTAAGCTTCAAGAGGAGATTCCTCTCGTCTCTCAAGACTACAAAATTCTCTTTGAGTATTCGGGATCTATCGATCTTGGTTTATTGGAACCTGCTATTGCTCGCTTTAGGCGAACGACCAAACTGCTCGATTTGGTGCTCAGGGCGTTGCTTTCTCAAAACGAAGATAAAGAATTTGGCGGTTTGATGTCTAAACGGGATGTTTACTGGTTCATGAAAAACGGCGTGTCCTCAATTGAAGACTTGTCGATCAGTGAGGTTGGGGAAATGCTCGAGTTCCTGTCCTCTCCTTTTGTTGGGTGCATTGGTAAGGATAAAGACGGATATTACGCTGTGGGATCTTTTGATGATGCTGCTAAGAGGCTTGTTCTGCTGGCTAAGGCGTGTAATGGGTAGCGTTGGCTTGGTCGGGAACTTGACTGCGTTCATATAGAGGCGTCCGTCAGGCCGTCGATATGCGCTTCTTGGGGTACGAACTTCAGCAGGTAGTCGATGTCGTCGTTAGGTATGGCGTGACCTTTCGTTGGTTAACGCGTCTCGGAACGCCCGATGCGTTTCGGGTTGATGGCTGCCAGGATAAGGTCGAATATGGGCGGCTTCTACTGGTTGACGTGACCGGGACAAACAATTGATATCGATTAGAATTAAACTAATTGCGGTGGAAGCCTTCGGGCGACACCTGAAGAGGGTTGATGCGTCGGCCCTCTTTTTGTTTGGATGTAAGATTCGGCCTGTCAAAACTTACATCTCAATTGGGAAAAGGCGAAATTGCGGGTGTTTTTCTGCTCGCATGTAACTTTACTGATGCTCATTTACTTGGCTCTAATTCGCAACGGATTCTTTGCCGAGGATTGACCGCGACTGTTCATTTCCTTAGAGTGTGAATTGTGATGAGGCCTTGCGACGGTACGCCCGGCTTGGTCCGCGGGAACCGCCGAAAGGCGGTTTTCGCGTTTAAGGTGCTGGTCGAGGAAATCTAAAACAGGGGTCTGGTCTGCCGATCTCGGATTTTCCCGCACTTCCGGAATCGTCCGTCGGAAGTATGCGGCAAATTTCGGAACTCTCGAGCACATCGCCCTTTTCATGAAAAGAATCCGCAGGTAGAAACGTTGTCGCTATTCAGTGTGGTCAGCATGTCAAGAATTTACCGCATACTTCCGGATTGGGCACCAGCTTGGTTGGGTTGTTTATCGATTTGGGGCTGCGGAATCTAGCTTATGCCTTGTTATTTGTATTTAAAGAGATACACTTAACTTATAAGTTAAGTGTATCTAGAAATGGGAGGTGGCCTTTGGTTGAAGGATATGAACTTGTCGAATATAGAGACCCCAAGGGCCGTCCGTTTTGGGAGCTGACGACTTCTTCCGACAACTCTCAATTTCAGAAGATGATGTCAGACCCTAAGCGTAAAATTGCCGCTCGTAAAATGATCGTCCAGATTTCAAAAATCTATGATTATGGGTTAAAGGTTACAAGCGGGACCTCAAAGCTGCGATGTATCGATTCTAAGATTGGCCTCTATGAACTAAAAGGGTTTGACGGGACAAATCGAGAGATGATTTATGCCATATGTCAGGGCGTAGAAAAAATCGTTCTATTGTTTTGGTTTAAAGGACATCAGGGATCAGGAAATATCAGTAAAGAAATCGATCGGGCCAAGCGATTAGCCGTAATAGCGCGTCAACTTCTGGAATCTGAGTGTTGACTTTTATACTTGGCTTTCGAAACGGAGAACACAATGAATAAAGTAGATTTATCTGATTTTTACGTCGATACAGAAACCAGCGAAACACGTGCTTATGAACACGCGCTAGATATCGAGTTTATTGTTCATCGCGAGATGAAGCATTTGGGTTTAAGCAAAAGCGATTTGGCAAAGCGTATGGGCGTGAGCCTTCAGTCGCTTTCGAAGCTGTTGAATTCTCAGCCCAATATGACGCTGAAAACGATCGCTAGGTTCGAGCTTGCTTTGGGTATCAATATTGTTCCTAAGGTTACCGTTAGCTATTCTAAAGAGCTACCGTTTCTCTCATCCAATGAATCCCTGCGCAAGCAATGGTCTTTTAGGAACGAGCGTCCGTCCTCGCATGTGAATCTCGAGATGATTTCCGGAGGTTTGGCAGCATGAGTGGGGATTTTATTGCTCCGATTCAAGTCGTTCATTTGTTCGTCGTTGACTCCGATTTCCATATCGAGGATTCGCCC
>ERZ773142.485-NODE-485-length-35278-cov-11.9126_pt1 | contig 35278 bp, 55 predicted proteins | sample MGYA00580853_ERZ773142 | MGnify/ENA primary metagenome ERZ773142 (study PRJEB29015, sample SAMEA2737862) | human gut metagenome | biome: human gut; feature: human-associated habitat; material: faeces | place: China | collected 2012 ... | reverse complement strand
AAAGGGGGCAGACTGTAAATCTGTTAGCTGTGCTTTCGGTGGTTCGAATCCACCTTCCCCCACTCAACAACTTCATATTTCGCGAATATCGCGGGGTGGAGCAGTCTGGAAGCTCGTCGGGCTCATAACCCGAAGGTCATAGGTTCAAATCCTATCCCCGCAATTTTGCCTTGGTAGCTCAGTTGGTAGAGCAGAGGACTGAAAATCCTCGTGTCACTGGTTCGATTCCGGTCCAAGGCATACGGGCGTGTAGCTCAGTCGGTAGAGCACTTGACTTTTAATCAAGTTGTCCGGGGTTCGAATCCCCGCACGCTCAGTATTGTAAATGGCTTAAATCCTTAAAGAATCTAGGATTTAAGCCATTTTTCGTATATCCTGTTTTAACCGATTTTATCCGGTTTTACTTATCTTATTCGTATCTTCAGACCCTTTTCGGAGGGGCTTTATCTTCATTTCATCTTCAAAATTTTCTTCAAGATTCAGAGCATTTTCTACGACTGCAGCGGCATCTTCTTTTTCTTCCATGATGTGATTATAGACTTCAATGACCATCTTTTCTGTGTCTCCCATCAGGGCAGCAATCTTCTTAATGCTGATCTTCGGGATCTGGTAGCAGAGGTTGGTGCAGTAATTATGCCGGAATACATGGGCGGTCAGATTAAAGACTATACGCAGCTCATCAGTGCCGCCGGCGGCAAGGTTAATCTTGTCTACGATCCGCGCCCACATCTTGACATAGCTGGATTTGGTCATGAGAGTGCCATCCTGCTTGGTGAAGAGATAAGGACCCGGAGTGGAACGCAAATAGCTCTGCAGCTGCTCAACCAGATAGCCAGGGAGCGGCACGGTGCGCTTCCGGAGGTTTTTGGTATCCTTGATGTAAGGATTGTTGCCGTCAAAGCCTATGGCCTGAGTGACGGACAATGTCTTGGCCTGCAGGTTAATACTGGTTGTAGTCTGTGCCAGGGCTTCTCCACGGCGCAGGCCGGTGCCGAAGATGAGAAGGACAAAGGTCTTTTCCATCGGGGAGAGGTCTGCTAACTTGATTCCGGTCTTCTCCAGGGCGGTCAGAGGGCGCTTTTCTTTCGGCTTGTATTTGGGCATGTCAATGTTGCTGCAGATCTCTGTAAGCGCATCCGCTGGAAGAAACTTCTCCTGGATACCGTTCTGGACAACCTGGTGGAAAGTAATGTTGATTTGTTGACAAGTGCGTGGCATTTTATAGGCATTGTTGATAATTTGCTGAAAGTGTTTCTTCTGGATATCAGCCAGCTTGATTCCTTTCAGCGGTTTGAAGTGCACGTCAATAATATTGCTGTACATGGCCCTGGTGGCTTTTTCACGACCGGCTTTATAAGTTTTCAGCCATTCCTTTGCGTACTCGACAAAGTCCTGCTCTGTTGGCCGTACATACTTCCGGTTTTCCACATCCGCTTTCATTTTATTGACGGTTTTCTCCAGATCCCCGCTAGATTTTGTGGAATAAACGGGGACATAGTGCTTTATTCCATCCGGGCCATAGGTGCCGTCCCAGACTTTTGTCTGCCAACGGCCATCCTTGCCTTTCTTGTATTTTGCTTTTGCCATGGTATATCATCCTCCTTATACGGTAAAAAGGGTAAAAAAAATAAGCCCTCTTGCCTGGCCGCTCCGAAGATGATATAATTCAGGTGTTCAAGCTGGATTATATCTTCCGGAGTAACCGGCAAGAGAAATCTATGTTAAAGCCGTTCGGTGTTGGTAGCACCGGGCGGTTTTTACGGTTATTGTAAATTCTGATTGATTAGTAACCCAAAGTCTGCTATAATACGTCTGTACTTGATTGTGGTGTTCGCACTATACATGATGGTATGATATGGCTATACAGAAGATAATAATATCCCGCCACTGATTCTAGGTGTTCGCACTATTGGATGATTTGGAAGGGATATTTTTATTTGTATCTTAGCAGATCGTACATTCTGATCAGACGCTTTAATTCTGGATTTCCATGAAGGAGCTTTGGTGAATTGTTTTTTAGAAGCGTCTGCAAATACTTTAATAGCTCTGAACAATTCATTTCATCTTCGGTTAAGAAAATCAGTTTACGATATGCATAATCAGATCCCTCTAATTCAATTACTCTTGAAACACTTAAGTTGCCATATGTTTTGTGGTAAGTGCTTTTTTGCTTTCTTAATTGCTCATTCAAAAATTTATCTATATCTGTATATTTTAAGATATTGTTTTGTACGCGTTCAAAAGTCTGTCCCTGATAGTCTTTTAAGTACTTATACATAGGAAGCCCACCGGAGTTATTTTTCAATAACTCTGGAAGATATTCTTCAACTACAAGATCAGGGTTAAAATGCTGATTATCAAAGACCAGATCTTCATAAAGCTGTTCAGCTTTAATCACATGTCCATTTTTAGCAACGCCAACACCTAAAATGAATTGGTCGGCCTGACTTATATCGTCCAGATTTTCAAAACCTGTGGCAACAATGCGCTCGGTTGGTTTTGAACTATTGGCTAATTCGTAAATATCTTTCCGAAGATATCTGAGAACAGACGGACTATATTTTGACTTATTCTCAAGAATTGCTTCGTAAATTTTTGAGAAATTTGATGTTGAAATCTGATGCATCCTTACATTGTTGTCATTGTCAAAGTGCATCAAAAATTCAGAGATTGATTCTACACTTGAATACTCAACAAAAATTAAGCGATCTTTCAATTTGTCCAGTTTATCTTGAGACAAACAATCAGAAATAGTGGAAAAGATATTTCTGATGTTCCGGTCATTTAAAGAATAGCCTAAAAATATAATTGGGTATTCCAGAAAAATAGTAAGCAGCTTAGCAATTAGGTAGGAAGCTTTTCTTTCAAATACTTCGTAGTCGTAAGATGTAAGGACAAGGGTCTTTGCATCAGTGACAGATCCGTGTATTTTATAAATTTCCCCTATTCCTGTAATGTCCGAAAATAAGAGCTCCTCTTGGCCTACATATGTGTCGAAGTTTGGGAAAAGCGTTTCTAAGAGAGTATCATAATTTGTTGTAATAATTCCGGAAATACTTCTTTTGGCCAGTTTCTTTAATAAATCTAGTTCTGGATTATTTTCAGGAAGAACGGGATTTGCCAGGTGCTGGGAAATTGCAATTTTAAGGGCCGATACATTATTCAGTAGTTCTTGTTTGTGCGCTGTTCGGAAAGAATTATATTTTTCTTTGCTTAAAACTGCACGGCTGTAATCTTTCTCAAGAAGATTAGCAATAGCTGGCTGCATCCCATAGTAATCTTTAGCATCAACTTCGTTGGCGTATATATTGTACTGAAAATCGTTTCCGCTAAACTCGGTACAAAATACCTTCAATAATTCATCCCATTTTTCAGTATTCAAATAGCGCTTACTAATTCCTGATCCAACGAAGAGAAAAGGATGGTGTCCAGTTATTTGAATAGCATTTTTAATGATGTCAGATATTCCCATGTAAAGACCTCCGTGGATTCATTCAATTGTTTATATGGATACAAACCATTTTAGTGATGGTAGCAAAATGGTTCTCAACTGTTCGGAATTTTCGAACAGTTCAACTTGCAAGAAACCTTTACAAGTTGAACAGGATCCGGAGAACCATTTTCCCCACGTCGGGAAAATGGTTTTTCTTAGTATGCGAGCATATCATAGAATACGTTTTCTGGAATCACTTCGATATCATTGCCTTCTAATTTCAGCTTTTCAGCTTTTTTCTGTTTATTGCTCTTCCCATCTTTGATAAGTGGGCAATAATCGTTGTTGCCGAGAATTAAAAAATTTGTTTTCTTGGTTACTGAATCAGCGTTTATGCCGCCAACATCAGCAACAAGCTGCATGGCTTCCTTTCTGGGCATTTTTTCAAGTGTACCAGTAAATACACACACCTTACCATAAAGAGGATGTGCTATATCAAATTCTTCATTGGATGTGGTAATATCTGCAGCTTTAAGAGCGCTATTGCGCTTGTGTGAATCAATAAAGTGCTGGAAATCACCATAGGTCTGTAATATTTCCGCATTCAAGTGCTCAAGGCATGCCTGCGTTAAATAACAATCCGCCAGAGCACGGTGCGCGTTGGAATAATCGATGTTGTACCGTTCAGACAAATCCTTTAAACGATGATGACGTTCTTCTGGATGAAGCATGCGAGAAATCCGCATAGTGTCAACAAAGTCATTTGTAAATGGCTCTGAGAGGTAACGTGTGAAATTATCGTATAAGAAGTTAATATCAAAGTTCACATTGTGCCCGATTAAAATATTATCATCAAGAAAATCTTTAAGCTGTCTGAGTACAATGACCGGATTAGGAGCAGTAGAAAGCATTTCATTGGTAATACCGGTCAGTTCTTCTATAAATTCATCAATATAGCTGCCGTCATCGTAAGTATCCTCTGGTTTAATCAAAGATGTGAAATGATCGGTTTCCTGACCATTGATGTATTTGACTGCAGATACTTCAATGATAGAATCGAAGTCTGGAGAAAGTCCGGTTGTTTCGATATCAATGACGCAATAAGTTTCTGGAATTAAGATGAGGTTTTTTCCTTTATTGCGAGGCTGTTTTTTTAATGGTTCGCCAGTTCCCAAAGAGAATGTTATCATAAATACTCCTTTCTACGTGAAAGTTTTAGAATTTTTCATACACACCCAGAACCGGTACAAAAGCAATAACATATCCATCAAGATTTACAAAGCAACCATATTTCTCTTTGTAATACTGCAGCGCTTCTTCTAGGAACTCTTCGGATACGCCAAGACATTCAGCAAGCTCATGACGGTTCTGACAGTGAGAGCGGTATCCCTGGATAATTCCGGATAGTCCAATACGGCGATCATAAGCCCGGACCCGTGCAAGGCGTTCCTGTTTCCGGTTGGCCACGCTGTTTAGATCCAGGATGTTGCCAACGGTAGTATAGTGATGCTCCAGTTCTTCGGCCAGGGTGTCAGCTGTCTGGGCCGCGGTCATTCCCTCTCTCAGAGCAATGGACCCATCTACATACAGGCCGTTGATCCGTTCGCTCCGGAATTTTATGTAATCGACTGGGACATTGTGCTCATAGGCTTCCTGTTCCAGTTTTTCGGTTTCGGTCAATCATATCACCTCTACTTACGTCTGTTTTTTACAAATTCTGCATAAGCCAGAATATCCTCCATTTCTTCGTCAGTAAAGTCATTGCCATCAAAGTGAGCCGCAATTGTTGTCGGCATAGAACCAGTATTTTCATCATCAACAAGATAATCCAATGTGCAGTTAAAATATGAAGCCAATTTTCGAAGTGTTGATAGTTTTATGTTATCACTGCCTTTTTTGTAAAAACCATCAATTGTTGTATATGGAATTTCGGCTTCTTTAGACAATATGGATTTATTGATGTGGCGTTCTGCCATTAGTGTATCTAGTTTCTCTGTAAATGACATCTTCAAATCCTCCTTGTATTGAATATACACCAATAAAATTACTTTGTAAAGTAATAAAATACCCCACAAAATAAAAAAGTTACGCTTTAGGGTTGACAAATTACGATGTGGGGTATAACATGAAAGAGAATTACGATACAGGGTAATATAAGAGGAGGTGCAATTGATGTTTCCGAACTTGAACGCAGAAATGGCCAGGCAGAAACTTACCATAAAGGCATTGTCTGAATTATCTGGCATTAATTATGAATCGTTAAAAAACAAAGTGAACGGAACAACAGAATTTAAAAGAAGTGAAATGTATGCAATCAAAAAACGTGCGTTTCCAACATTGACCATTGATTATTTATTCGCTGAAGAAACAGAAGAATAGGGGGCGTGAGAGATGTATAAGTTGCATGAAACAGAAAAGCCGCTTGCTCTGGAAGCGAAGCAGGCGGCTGTGACCGTAAGCAAAATTGGTTTGGACTGGCTTGGAAAGATTATAACGCACAAAAATGCAGGTCAAGGGATTGTAGTAGGCTATAGTCCCGTAACTGGAGAACCATGCGCATATTTTTATTCCGGAGAATATGCAAACCGTATTTGCTATTTTTTCCATAAAGAAGTGGTTGGCGTAGCTGAATCATTTGAGCTTTCCCATTGCGAGCAGGAAGAAACGAAATCTCAGAAGAATAGAGCTGTTTCGGTCAAGCTTGAAGTTGACAGCAGTGAGCTGGATGCGGCAATAGAGAAAGCCAGAGATTTAATTCAGTTAGGGGAGGATGTACAGACGAGGGGGATCTTTAATCTTGATGATAAGCTCCATTTCATAGATAAGGAAATCTGGCCAAAGATATTGATTATGAATTTGGCAACCTTTGTTATTACATGCATCAATATTGTTTTGGTGCTGGCCAAAGGTTAAGCGCGGAGGTGAGAAAAATGTTTGGAAGAAAAGAGAATAATGTCATTGTAATCAAGGCGAAAAACGGACTTGGCGCTGAGGGGCTGGTAGCAGCCGCAGCGGCGCTTGAAAAGCTGGCGCACACTTTTCCAAACGTAACGGTGCGACTTGAATTAGAAGGTTGGAACGAAGAGTCATCGAATAAGGGCGATGATAGAAACAATCAGGGCCAGTGTGCCGACGATGCATGAATAAAGCGTAAATCCGTTCTTATGGAACCACTGACGGCGAAAATAGCGGTCTTGGGCTTGCTCAATTACTTTCATATCTTCTTCTGTAGGCATGATAGAAAACTCCTTTCTTTTGTAGTCGGCGCTGCAACGCCTGTACAGAAAGTATATCACTGGAGAAATATGAAAGACAAGAAAATGCAAATTCGATTATTTATTCGCTGAAGAAACAGAAGAATAGGGGGGCGTGAGAGTGTCAGGAATTACATATGGCGATAGGATTGGACTTGTCATAATATTGTTTGCTATTATTTTGGCGGTTGCAAGCATCATTTGGGCGATAAAAAGTAAGTGCCGCTCCTTGGGTCCAATGGTCTTGAGCATTGTAGCTGCAATTGTGTGCTATGCAGGAACGGCAATTGCATTAATTTCATAATTTCAATTTGACAATATCATGCAGACTTTTAGAAATATTATGAATATCTGCTTCGGGTGTATCTGATGAAGGGTATGAATCAGAAAATGGTGCTATATTGCATGGATTAAAAGAAAATCTGGCTTTGTATGTATGCGTTGTTGAATGATATTTTATTTTGAATTCATACTCTTTGTCTTCCACGCCATATGAGGCAAGCGGGCATCGAATACTATATCCAGGGCAAAAGATTGCTCCATGTAGCTTGGCAAATTCATCGTTTCTAGGATCGCCAAAATATTCTTTACTATTAAACTTGTGACTACATTTTAATTCATCAATGACAGCTTCAGAGTTACCAAAATTCCGGATGATGATATAAAAAATGTTATCAAGAAATACAGGATAAATTTGAATATTGGGGCGCGTTGATTCCTCTATCATTTTTGAGTTCTGATGTAGAGATAAGATTGAAATGCCAATTGCGACACAGCTAACAAGCAGAGAAGCAAAAATTCCGAAAAGGTCAATGATATCGGATGGTGTTAATGTAATGCCAAAAAGAAACATAAAAACTCCCTTATAAATTTACTGGGCTCTGATGAGCCTGTGAGTACAGTATAAGGCTAGGAGATGGAAAAGTAAATGCAGGGATTGAGCTGTGGACAGATCTAATAGATAAAGCGAAAAACAGAAGAACAGGGGGCGTGAAGATGAAGAAAGAAACAATCCAGTTTGTTGTGGAAGCAAAGAATGGTGTTGTGGAGCAGGTTGGTAAGAGCAGTATTTCCAAGCCGGAAACCAACTTTGATCATAAAGGTATTAAGTGGTTTGATGATTCGAAGCTGCTGAAAGGCAGCAGATCAGGAGTGGGGCCGGAGCAGAAAGCACCGGTCGTCTCGATCAAGGTGGAGGTTGGGCTGAGCCTGGAATGATGGAAGGGAGCGTGACAGCATGTTGGAATATCCGAAACCGATGATGAAAACATCGGAGCTGAAAGCTATGGGATTCGCGGAAGAGTTTCTGATGGTGGCCTACCGGTCTCCGGACAATGACTTCGCAACAAAGATCAATCCCATGAAAAAGAACAGCTCTATCCTTTATGATACGGCAGGCTTTGATGCCTGGCGGCAGAAACAAATTAAGATGCAGGTTAAGAGCATGCAGCGAGGACGGTGATCGGGATGAAGAAAATCAGAGTAGAAATGGAATTGCCTGATGAGGTATGGCGGAAGTGTACGGTTCGGGCAGCAGAGGCGGGGCTGACGTTTGAGGAGATGCTGAAGCGGTTTGCGGAAAGCCTGGGATGCTTCATAGAGCATGGACACAATAAAGCGGTTCAGTGGATGGGTGACTGCATGGAATCGGAATTCCAGGAGTATACGTTTTTGCGGTTTCTGGCAGCCTCCGGCTATTTGGAGACGGTTTTGGGACTTCATGATTCGATTCAGGACTGTTTGGAAGATCTGAAAATCAATGAGCCGATGGATCAGATTGATGTGCGGAAGAATATTGCGTATTTTTCAGAGCAGCTGCGTGAGCATTTTACATACTATAAACATTGGTATTCAGACGGATATAAGGATGAGACGCTGGCAGCAGGCATGAAGCGTGTTCTGGAGTGGCGGAGCCGGAAATGGGAGCTGGTGAAGCAGCAGGGGGCGGAGCACCCATGATTTTGAACAGATGCAGGCGGTGCGGTTGCCCGCTGGATCCGGGTGAACGTTACTGTGATGAATGCCTGGAAGATATGGAGGGAGTGAACAGAAGTGTTGGATCGTACAGAAATGAGAAGAATCCTGATGCAGAGCATTGTAGAATGCTCCGCTCCGGATTTTACAAAGGAAACTATCAGCAGGGGCATTGATGCGGGACTTGAAAAGATTGAGACTCTTCAGATTAAACGGGATGGTCAGAAAACCTTTGAGGTCAGTGCTGTTCCGAGTGGATATGGCTTCTGGTCCCGGGGCGGGTTTGATCGGCTTAAGAATTGTGGGATCTTTTCATTGCCGACCAGTCCGGAAGGCGGGCCGTTGCCGGAGATGGCGCGGATGAATGAAAAGAATGGCCGTCATGTGTTTCATGGCATTTATCAGGACTGTTATATCCTGCAGGCCGTCTGCCCGCAGCCCCCGGTAATTAACATGAATATTTACAGGATCACGCGGATTGACCGAGAGGCGGAGCTTGCGTATTGCACACAGTCATCTCTCTGGGATTTGTCAGATGAAGAATATGAGTGCCTGAGAGCTGCTATGGAGGTGGCCCGGGATGGATGCGTGCGTGCCAATAACACGGACAATCATTATTTCTGGAGGGTCAGATGAATCGGTACTGTGTGAAGGTTGCTGGAGTGGCGCAGCAGGGGGCAGGGTACAACCTGATTCTGTGTGTTCCGGAGCAGACAGCGCGGCTGATCCGGCAGCAGGCCGTAGCGGATGTTGAGCTTGGCATTGATGATGGCCGGTTCATATCTGTGCAGCAGCGGCGCAAAATCTACGCAACGCTGCGTGACATTGCGGAGTATACCGGGTACCCGGATGAGGACATGAAGCAGATCATGAAGGTGGAGCATGTAATGCGCTGTGGCTGTGATATGTTTTCTCTCTCTGACTGCAGTATGACCACGGCCAGAGAGTTTATTAATACGCTCATGGAGTATGCGCTGAAAGAGGGCGTGATCCTGACGGAGTCAGGCCTGCAGCGGACAGATGATATTGATACATATCTGATGCAGTGCATTCGGTATCGGAAGTGCTGCATCTGTGGCCGACCGGCTGACATCCATCATGTGGATACGATCGGCATGGGAAATGACCGGCGCCATTATGACGACAGCCAGAACCGGATCATGGCGCTCTGCCGGCAGCATCATCAGATCTGTCATCAGAGGGGAACGGAACGGTTCTGTGATATGTACAAGGTGTACGGGATTGAAAAATATAAGACGGGAAGCGTGTGATGATGAGAGACAGCTTGATTTTTTATCAGAGCTTTGCGAAAGCAATTAAACGTCTCCCGGAAGAAGATCAGCTGAGAGCCCTGTGGTCCATTATAGATTATGGTCTGGATGGAACGGAACCGGAAGGGGACGGCCTCTTTATGGTGGCGTTTGAGATGGCAAAGCCTCAGATAGATGCCAACGTAAAAAGAAAGGTTGATGGAAGCAAAGGCGGGAGACCAAAAACCACTGGTTATTGTAAAACGGAAACCACTGGTTATGAAAATGAAAAACCTAAAGAAAAGGAAAAGGTAAAGGAAAAGGTAAAGGAAAAAGATAATATAAAAACCATTTGCCCGGAGCCAGGAAAAAGCTCTGCTCCGGACTCGCCGATTGCAGGATCATTTATCCTGAATGACGGAAGCATGTACAACGTGACGGAGAACGACGTGGTGTATTACCAGCAGCTCTATCCGGGCATAGATTGCGTGCAGGAACTCCGGAAGATGGCAGGATGGTGTGATAGCAATCAGAAATACCGGAAAACCAGATCAGGCGCAAAGCGCTTTATGAATTCCTGGTTTGCACGGGCACAGGATGATGCTTCGAAACGGGCAAATGGAAAGGCAGCAGGAAAAAAGAACACGTTTATGAATTTCGAGGAGCGCAAAACCGATTATGACACAATGGTCACGGATATGGCCAGGGCAATGGTAGCGCAGAGCTAGGAGGCAGATGATGAACAGAGTTGTACTTATGGGGCGATTGACCAGAGATCCGGAGGTGCGATATACGCAGGGGAATGAGCCGATGGCGGTTGCCAGATATACACTGGCGGTGAACCGCAGAACCAGAAAAGAGGATGGAAGCCAGGAGGCGGATTTTATAAACATTGTGGCATTCCGGAAGGCTGGTGAGTTTGCGGAGAAATATTTCCGCCAGGGAATGCGGGTACTGGTGTCCGGACGTATCCAGACCGGAAGCTATACCAACAGAGAGGGCCAGCGTGTTTATACCACAGATGTGATCGTGGATGAGCAGGAGTTTGCTGATACAAAGCGTGACGATTCAGGACCATCCGGCGGAACATCCAGTCCGATTGGCGATGGATTCATGAACATCCCGGACGGTGTGGAAGACGAAGGACTGCCGTTTAACTAGAGGAGGAGCTGAGAGGTTTATGAAGACGATAGCTGTTTACAACAACAAGGGCGGGATTGGCAAGACTGTGACCTCTGTCAATCTGGCATATGAGCTGACTGTGAGAGGGTACAGGGTGCTGCTGATCGACACGGATCCGCAGGGCAATGCCTCATCCTTTTACAGACGGTATGATTTAACAAAGGCTTCGGTGACGGAGCTGCTTCTGGGGGTACGGCCAACGCGCTGCAAGTGGCGCACCCGTTACCCTAAGCTGGATATTGTCCCGGCCAACAGTAACCTGAGAACGGTGGACCCGAGCAAGCTGGTGGGCGGCACCGAAACACTGAGAAGAGCGTTGTGGGTGTATGAGAAAGATTATGATTACTGCATCATCGACTGTGCACCTGGAATAGGTTTCTTGATCGAGGTGGTCATGGATGCGGTGGAGGATGTGCTCATCCCGCTTAACCCGGATGTCTTTTCAACGGATGGGCTGGGGACCACATTGGATGTGATTCGTGAGTTCTGCGATAAACGTGTCCATGCCGGATGCCTGTTCACCGCATTTTATAAAAACCGGGAGACGGTGGAGCTTGTGCAGAATGTCATGAATACCATGGATGTGATGGTGTACGGCAACCTGATCCGGAGGTGCGGCGCGGTGAGCCATTCGCTCAAGGTACGGAAGCCGCTTGCGAAATGCGCGTCAAAGTCTACGGCGGCAATGGATTACAGAGATTTCACGGATGAATACCTGGAAAGAGAGGATAAGTCATGGCACTGTTCGAGAACTTAATCAAGGATGCCGGGAAAGGCGAGAAGAAGGCAGCAGGCTTTGCAGTAACAATGGTTCATTACACAAAGCTGATTCCGTCAGAAAATAACAATTACTCCATGGATTCCATCAAGGAACTGGCGCAGATGATCGTGCTGGCCGGAGGCGTAAAGCAGAATCTGCTGGCGAGAAAAAAGACCCCGGATGAGTATGAGCTGATTGCCGGGCACCGCCGCCGTCAGGCAGTGAAGTATCTGGTGGAGGAGCTTGGGCATGAAGAATATGCCATGCTGCCGGTGCACGTGGAGCGGGACGGGGATCTGATGAGTGAGGTCAATCTGATTCTGACCAACTGTGGAGCCCGGAATCGGTCAGACTGGGAGCGCATGATGGAAGTGACACGGCTGACAGAGCTGCTAAAGGCCATGCAGACCGGAAGCCAGGAAGAGCGGGATCGCTTCCGGGAGTGGATCGGACTGGAGCCGGGGCTTTCCGGGCGGGAACTCCGAAAGCTGGTAGCAGAGCTGACCGGAATGTCAGAGACCAAGGTGGCACAGCTCAACCACATCAACAATAACCTGGCACCGGAGATGATGGACAAGTTCCAGACGGGTCAGATTGGTGTGTCGGTGGCGAATGAGGCAGCAGGACTGCCAGCGGAGAAGCAGCAGGAGCTGGCCGGGAAAGATGAGGTGAGGCTGGCCGATGTAAAAGCTGTGTCAGAATCTGACACAGAAACAGAGATGGATATGAGTGTGTCAGAATCTGACACGGAGATTCCGGGGCAGCAGGAGCTGACGAAGGATTATCCGGAGCTGTGCCCACAGGTGCAAACGGACACTATGGACCCAGAATCCCGGAGAATTTATCTGAATTCCCTGGCCCGTAAACTGATCGAAAACAATAAAGAGTGGTTCCTGCAGGACTTCGATAACCGCGTACTGAATGTGATGGAATCAGAAAAGCAGTTTAAGCAGAAATTCCGCAATGCATATTCTGTTATGTATTTCCCGGACCCAGCGAATGAAAAAGTTGCCTGGGTGGATATGTTTGATACCTACATCCAGATCTGGAGTGGAGCAGGAAAGTGCCTGGGAAATGCCAGGTGGTTTTATCTGTGTGCGGCTGTGCAGAGCATGTGGAATGTTATAGCGATGGAGAATGCACAGCGGAGTGCCGGAAGCCAGGACGCTGCCAGTGAGCAGCAGGATGGTACGGAATCTGCTACCGAAGAGCAGCAGGACGATATCAACCAGATGGAGCCGGAGACAGCAGGTGTAACTGAGGAACCACCGGAATATGACCGGGAACAGCTGGAACATATGATATGGGTGCAGGAGCAGCAGCTGGAATGTATGGGGACAGACTGGAAACAGAATGAACCGGCGGTGTACACCAAACATTGTATGATGCTGCAGGCATACAAGCTCCTGTTCTGTACGCAGAACGAGGAAGAACCGAAGCCAACCACCAAGCCGGAGCTTCCGGTCATGAAAAACAACGACCAGCGGAAAGAGTGGTTGCGGAATTACAAGACCTGGGGCGTGTGGTATAAGGATGAGCATATCGGCAGCACATTTTATAAATACGATTTCAAATGCGGAGCTCGCCTGATTGTGGAAGAGTTTGCCATCAAAAACTACTGCGGAAACTTTACTCACGCGAACTACCATCTGATAGGCGGACCAAAGCCGCCGGTAGACTCTAATGGTGTCAGCAAATGGATAAGACGCGAAGAATACAACCATTATCCGGACAATGAGACAAATTTGGTGGAGTTTCTGAAATACATCCAGAAAGGGGCACAACAGGATGAATGAAACAGAAAGAACCGTGCTGAGATTGTATGGTGACGGAATGACTGTAAAAGAAATATCGCTCCGGATTAGAATCAGCGAGAATATGGTACGCCAGTATCTGAGGGTTAATGGAGTGAGAAAGAAAAAAGACTGTCTGTTTGCAAGCCGCCAGTTCGGCATTGCACTGGATCGAATTGATCAGGTGTGCAGATCAACGAAGGTAGGCAGCAGAATCCGAGTGAGAAGTGTGAAAGCTTCCATGTACGGGGATATCGATGGAAAGGTACGAAAGGGATGTGAGCCGAAGGTACGGGCAAAGGTTCTTTCCACGGCAAGTAAATACTTCTGTCTGGTAGAGCTGCCGGGCGGTGCCAGAGAAAGTATTTTGTGGATTGATATGATCGGTGAGAATCTGGACAGATACTAAGGAGGACAGGAATGAATTGCAAAGACTGCAGTTATAAAGAATTTCATGACGGGAACGGAAGGCCGGGGCGTTATTATTGCCTTCACGATGATGCTAGGTACGCAAGAAACAAATGCGAACCTACTCCTATGATTTGCAGAACGGAGAGACATGATGACAAATTAATTATTAAGACCGCGCCGAGATGGTGCCCGTTGAATAGAAAAGGGGAAAGTGATGAATAGATTAACTCAGAAACGGGTAAATGGAATCAAAACCGGTTACTGGTCCACCAGTAAGAAAGATGATCTGGTGGCGAGACTGGCGGAGTATGAGGACACGGGCTTGGAGCCGGCAGAGGTGCTGCAGCTGAAAAAGAATACAGTGCAGTGGATTCCAGTAGCTGAGCGAATGCCGGAGCGAAACAAAAGCGTGTTGCTGTGCATGAAGAGCAGGTCATCAAGAACCGGTATGTGTATACAGACAGGAAGCTATGATAACGGTTTCTGGTTTATTCAGGGCGCAGCAGGATATGAGAGCCTGGCAACATTCGAGTTTCACGTGCTTGCCTGGATGCCATTGCCGGAACCGTACCGGGGAGGTGAATATGAACGATGAAAGAGATGATGCCGAACAAGCTCAGTGGTGCGCTGATTGGTCTCGGCGGTATTGGACAAAACGACTTCGGCGCCGCCAGCATTGGCGTAACGTGCAGTTGTGCATCAAACTGGCATGGTGTGAACTTGTGGCAATATTGAAAGGGAAAGGTTGAGAAAGATGTTTGTAAAGCAGATTACAATGGAAGAGGCCTTAAGACTGGCAGCCAATGGAAATGAGGTTATGACCCTTGTGCCAGGTGAAGAGGAATGTGATTGGCGGGAAATGATGCCAGACACCCTGCAGAATATGCTTTCCCGGGTCATGTTCTTCCGGGGAGAGCCAGCATTAATTAAAACTGAATTTGGAGGATGCCATGAAAAAGGGATTGAGCTGCGAACTGACAAATGACAGCGCAGGAAACATGATGCTAATAGTAAGAAAAGAACGTGGAAAACTCACACTGGATGATATCAGAGCCGCTGCCACAGAATACGAACAGGATTATTATGCATTAATCCTCAAATGTATGGATGGGGATATGAGTCAATACTGGACGGATGACCTTCAGGGCGATGCGGCAGAATTGTATCCGGCCGCAGATTTTTTGGAAGTCTCTGGAAGGGCGAAGGTGATCTAAATGGAGTTTACACTAATCGAGAAAGGCAAGCTTGAAAAGATTGACCGGTTGCTGGAACGTTACGGGCGGATCCAGCGCCGGAGAGCCTGGCATAAGCGCAGCAGGACAGGCGGGAAGCGGAAGTAAGATTTGGAGGATGTTATGAACGGGAGACAGAAAAAGAAGAAATTCAGAAAATTCATATTAGCATGCGAGGGATATCGGAAAAGAAGAGAAGAGGCGAGAAGAGAAAATATAGAGTGGAGAAAAGACTCTAGAAAAATACGCATAAGCTTTTGGTACGGTCAGAAATATAGCTGGCCAAACCGATACCGCAATAAAACTGTTTGCAGAAAACATCTTGAATTAACTACGAACGGGCTGGCAGAACGGTGGCTATATTAAGATTTAGGAGATGAATCACAGTGAAAGATATTGTTCGTTTTGACCTTGTAAAGATCAATAGGGGGCGAGAAAAACTTTGCCAATGCACTGCGCCGTGTTTTGAGGTCGATGAAGAAAATAGAATTGTATCATGCAAAATCTGTGGAGCGATTCTGGATCCGTTTGAAGCTCTTATAAAGCTTGCGGAGCGTCCGGAAAGGTTGGAGGAAACTCAAAGGAGAATGCTGAAAAAAATAAAAACCTATAGAGAAGAAGCGGAAAAAGAGTACAGCAGGATGATAAAAAGCAGAGTATTCCGAAAAATGCAGAGTAATTACAATGAAGGCCTTTTTCCTTACTGCCCAGAATGTAAAATGCAGTTTGATCCGGTGAAGATTGACCGATGGGGCAGATGGAGAACAATGACCGTTGAAGAAAAAATTGAGGCATGTCCACTGGTAAAGAAATTTGAGAATCCAGGGCGGGAAGGAGACGGATGCGCTGGTTTGCGGACGTGTGGTGGTGAAGGTGAACCAGTGCCAATATGCCAGGAGTGTGAATTGAACTATATTAACTTAAACTGAAATTTACAGTTGCGATTCAGGCGTGGATAAATGAGGGAGGTGGTGGTAATGGCCGTAGCTAAAAAGTACAATGTGTTTCGTAGTGGGAAACTGATCGGTGAGTATACAGCAGTAGATGCAGCTCAAAAATTAGGATGTTCCGCTGGAATCGTTCGGGTGTACGCGCATAGCTGTAGAAAACTTCGCGGCGAATATACTTTTGAAGAAGCTGGACGGGCATCAAAATGGAAGGGAAATTATTCGATGAGTGAAGCTGATCAGCAGGAGTGGAAAGATGTGTGTCAGTGCCTTAAATGCAGCGGGATAGATTTGAGTAAGATTAAGATAAGGCCGGTTGGAGGTGATTCCATTGAGCGGGATTAAGATGACAAAAAAGCTTTTAAGTACATACAGAAAGACCAAGAGCGAGATCCCTCTTCTGGAGCATGAAATTGCATATATGCAGCAGGGAGATAATGGTTTTGGTAACAGCGTAATTCTGAATTATCAAACTGGGGAGCCACGAGCACAGGCTGTGATTGGATTCGATTGGGAACGGTATGGCAGACGGCAGCAGGACCTTGAAAAGAAAAAAGCACGGTGTCAGGCTGTGGAAAATTGGATTGATAGTATAGAGAATGTGCAGGCCAGAACGGTCTTCCGGATGTATTATATTGATGGGGCAACGTGGACGAAAATTTCGAATCAGCTTGGCTATGCCAATAGTCCGGACTATCCGCGGTTACATATTCGAGATGCTTATTTAAAAAAAGTGGGCATAAAATAAAAAAAGGTCGGAAAAGTCGGAAAAGTCGTTTTATAATATAGTCGAAGCCAAAGGCGAAAAGCTGAGGCTACTCCAAACAGCAAGCGGCTTTATAAACCTCCTCAATTCATATGTGAATTTCCTTTTGCCAGGTGTCACAGCCTGGCGGGGGATTTGGTTGGCAGCTACCGATTGCAAACAGCTGCATAATGGAACGTAGCTCAGCAGGTCAGAGCAGCTGGCTTATATCCAGCGTGTCGAGGGTTCAAGTCCTTCCGTTCCAATTACATCAGATGGTGGCCATCTGATGTATGTATTTAATTTTATAAACATACCTTTCTGAGAAACACCTGTCGCAAGATGGGTGTTTTTCTATACTTCTTTGCATAAAGTGTTGACATATGGTAAACCCTATATTATAATACATAATGTAAGGAGGTAAAAGAGATGAGCAATCGAAATCGGCACAAGCCGAAAAAGAAAAACTCCATCGATTGGGAAGCATTCGCAGTGCAGACAATCTCAGGAGTTATTGCTGGAGTAATCTCAGGGTTGGTTGTCCATATGATTACCCGGTAAGTTGATTGGGGAGAGAGGTCAGAGCTCTCTCCTGTAACTAGAAAATAACACAAACGCTCATCTTTGTAAAGCATGAAAATAGAAGTTATAGTAGCAATTATTGTAGCAGTTATTGTTAGTCAGATTGCTGGTGTTGCTTACAGAAAGTGGAGGGATAAACATGCCAAAAGGTAGTCCCAATGCTCAGACTGTAGCATCAGAAAAGTATCAGAAGAAAGCCGGATATATGACCAAAGGCTTTAAATTGAAACGAGATGTGGCAGAAAGATTTGCAGAAGCCTGTGAAAAAGCTGGCGTTAGTCAGGCCGCACAGATCACTGCAATGATGAACAAGTTTATTGAGGAGCAGAATGGAGCGTGAACAAATGAACTTAAACATGAGCGATTGCGGTGTTTCTACTAAAGAACTGTCAGAAGCTGTACAGAAATTAATGAGTTTGATGCCGCCACCAGGCGAAGAGGACATAGAACTCATAAAAAAGAATCCCTGTTTAAGCTGGTGGCAGAAAAGAAAATTGATACGTAAAATTAAGAATATGTAATGAAAGGGCGTCCGTTTGGGCGCTCTTTTGTTATGCCAAAATATGGGGGAAGCACATGATTTACAAACGTTGTCCGCACTGCAAAAAAAGAGTGCCGGAAGGAGAAAAATGCGGGTGTGGATATAAGCGGGAGTATGCCGCGCCAGATAAAACGCGGAAGCTGTACCACTCTTCCAGATGGCAGAAGACAAGGGCAGCAGTCATTAGCTTTTATTCCGGCATTGATCCGTACGCACAGAAGCATGGAAAACTTGAATATGCTTTCACGGTTCATCATATCGTGCCAGCCGAGGAAGATCCGGAACGCTTCTGGCAGCTGGACAACCTGATACCTTTATCAAGATCATCGCACGACGAGGTGCACACACGGTACCGGGTATCCGATGAGGAGAAGAGGAAAGCACAAGAGGAACTGAGAGAACTCATAAGAGTACCAGAATGGGCAGACCACCCAGGGGGCTATAGAAAAGTATAAGGGTTCCGCGGCTAGACCGCAGCCTCCCCTTTCTTTCCGCAAATTTCCCTTTTGGGGGTCAAAAAGGAAGGTGATGATAGATATGGCCAATAATAGAAAAGTACTGCAGCTTAGCTCAAAACATAGAACAAAAGCGGAAAAAGCTCGCAGAGAATATGAAGAATCATTGATACAGTCTGATGGTACAGATCTGGATGAGGTAACCGCATCACAGTTTGTAAATACGACCGCGCGGAAGGAATATGACAGAGCTTTAAAGCGTCTGCGTGAGGAAGTAGGAATGGTTGGAAATTTAAATAAATCTGATCTTCTGAATTATGCGAACAGTTATGGCCGCTATATGGATCTGGTGAAAGAGGTAAGGAAGAAAGACTTCACGTATATTGTTCAGACGCGCGGCGGTCCAAAGCCAAATCCGTTGGTAAAGATGATGGATGAAGCCAGGAGGGATATGGCAGAATCGTCCAGGCGTTTGGGCATGACACTGGACGGTCAGCTTAAAGCGGCACATGCAAAGGTAAGCCAGGAGGAAGAAGATTTAAAGAAAGTCTTTGGTGATTTTTGATGAGTAACAAAGAAGAAATCATTCAGTATTGCCATGACTGTATTTCAGGTGTAATTCCCTCCGGAAAGAAACATGTATGGGCCTGTGAACGCTTCCTTCGGGATCTGGAACGAATTGGGACACCGGAGTTTCCGTATATTTGGGATGAACAGAGGGCAGATAAAATTGTAAAATGGTTTGCTTTATTGAAACATACCAAAGGAGCACTGGCTGGAACACCAATAATTTTAACACCCTGGCAAAAATTTAGGGAGTGCCAGATTTATGGATGGATCCACCGGGAAACGGGAAGGCGCCGCTTCAGAAAGGCATTTACCGAGGTTGCCAGGAAAAATGCAAAGTCCCAGATGGAAGCCGGTGAGGCTTTGTATGAGCTTGGCATCACTTCGTCGCAAAATCATGAAGTAAATGAAATTTACACAGCGGGAGTTAAACGTGATCAGTCCAAAATTGTATTTGATGAATGTGATCTGATGACAAAAGGGACTCTTATTCGCTCTAAATTTAATTTTAAGCGAGATTGTATTGAGCATCTAAAAACAGGATCTTTTATCAAGGCCTTGTCAAAAGAGGATGGAAAATCTGGAGACGGAACGAACCCGGCATTTTTGATCATTGATGAGTATCATCAGCATCCAACTACGGATTTTTACGATTTGGCACTTGGCTCCAATACCAAGGAGCCGTTGCTATCAATTATTACAACGGCGGGTAAGGATCTGACATATCCATGCTACACGCAGGAATATGATTATTGCTCAAAATTATTAGATCCCAGCGTGGATGTGCATAACGACGAGTATTTTGTCGATATATGCGAGGCGGATCCAGGAGATGATATTGGATCAGAAGATACCTGGAAGAAGGCGAATCCAATCAGGGGATATTTTGCGGAAGGCTTACAGAAAATCAAAGGGGATTATGAGGTTGCTAAGCAGATTCCGGAAAAAATGATAGCATTTTTGACGAAAGTACTGAATATGTGGGTGCAGGCCAAGGATAATGGCTACATGGACATGGCCAAATGGAAGGCATGTGAAGTAAAAGAACTGCCGATAGATGTTACAGGGCGTCCGGTTTATGTAGGTTTCGATGTATCATCTAAGATTGACTTGACGTCTGTAGCCTTTATCATCCCGTATCAGAGTACTGATTTGGATGCGCAGGGCAATCCTGTTGTGAAGTATGTGATGTGGACGCACTCGTTTATTCCTACAGCGGACAAGCTGCGGGAGCACATCATAAAAGATAAAATGCCGTACGATGCCTGGGAACGATTGGGGTATCTGACGTTAACGAATACACCGATTGTGGATCAGAATTTTGTTATGAAATATATTTTGGATGAATGTGAGAAGTACAACCTGGATATTCAGTGTTTGTGCTTTGATCCGGCAAATGCATCTAAGCTCATGACAGATTTGTCAGATCAGGGATACACAGTTGAAGAGGTATTCCAGAGCCACAAATCTTTAAATGAGTCAACGCAGGGCTTTCGGGAACAGGTTTTTGCGGGAAATGTGGCATATACGCATAACCCGCTTTTAAATTATGCCATGAGCAATGCTGTGATTAGAACAAATAATGGTTTGATTAAGATTGATAAAGATGCCACTACAAAGCGAATTGACCCGATTGATGCAACGCTGGCGGCGTTTAAGTTGGCACTATACCATGATTTTGAAGCGGAAAATATCAATGATTATGTTGCAAAATTTTTGGAGGGAATTGGATAATGGGATTCTTAAATGTAGTCAAAGGAATAATCTTCCGAAATGAAATTGCTGCAGATGTTTCTGCGGACAATGGATTTGAAAAACTGGTAGAGTGGTTGGGGCTTGATTCGAGTAAGCCGAAGGCGATTGCGGAAACTACATATTTCACCTGCCTGAAGGTTCTGTCAGAGACGATGGGGAAAATGCCGCTTAAATTCTATCAGGAAGACAAGAGTGGTGGACGGGTGAGGGCGCCGACCGATAAGACGGCAAATTTGCTGATGTATCGACCAAATCCGATTATGACACCGTCAACGTTTTGGTCAATGTTAGAAGCGAATTGTCAGCATTACGGGAACGCTTATGCATGGATTCAGACGGAATATGTCAGAAAAGGTAAATATGGAGGAGATATTGTAGTAAAAGGCTTCTGGCCCATGCAGTCTGAATGTGTGGATGTTCTGATGGATGATGCGGGAATTTTTGGGGCAAAAGGGCAGCTTTACTATCGTTATTCTGACCCAAAGACTGGAAAAACCTATACATTCCGGCAGGATAGTGTGCTGCATTTCAAGACCTGGCTGACGTGGGATGGAATCATGGGTAAATCTGTGCAGGATATACTGAAAGATACCGTGGCAGGAGCATGGCATTCGCAGTCGTATCTGAATGGATTGTATAAGGGCGGTTTGACAGCATCCAGTACATTGCAATATACGGGTGATTTAGACAAGAAACTCCGCTTGCAGCTCCAAAAAGAATACAATGATTTGCTGACTGGTGTAAAAAATGCTGGAAAAGTTGTTGCATTGCCAATAGGTTTTACGCTGCAGCCTCTTACTTACAAATTGACCGATGCACAGTATTACGAACTCAGAAAGTATAATGCGCTCCAGATTGCAGCGGCATTTGGAGTAAAACCGAATCAGATCAATGATTATGAAAAGTCCAGCTATGCGAACTCAGAAACGCAGCAGCTGGCCTTTTTAGTTGATACGATGCTGTACCGGCTCACGATGTATGAACAGGAAATCAATTATAAGTGCCTGATGGACAAGCAGCGGGCTGATGGCTTCCTGTACAAGTTCAACGAGCGGGTTCTGCTTCGGGCCAATGCGGAAACGCAGATGAAAACAATCACATCGGCCGTTCAAAACGGTGTTTACACGCCGAATGAGGCACGGCACTATCTGGACCTTCCGTCACAGGATGGCGGCGATGTACTGATTGTAAATGGTAACTATGTTCCGCTGACATCGGTCGGCGCTGCATATGGAGTAAATGGGAAAGGAGGAAAAGAATAGTGGTTTTAAAAATCAATGGTGACATTGTGGGAAACGACTGGAAGGAAATCTATGACTGGTTTGGGATTGAGTGTTCCACGCCGGGAGATGTCCAGAAGGCACTCGCAGAATTGCCAAAAGGTGACCGTCTGCAGGTGAAGATCAATTCTGGAGGCGGTGAGGTCATGGCTGGGCAGGAAATGTATGCTATGCTTCGTGGCCGGAGTGATATTGATATCGAGGTGGAGTCCTACGCAGCGTCAGCAGCATCGGTGATTGCGATGGCAGGACATTGTACCATGTCCCCGATTGGAATGCTGATGATTCACTGCGTATCTACCAGTCGGGTCGCTGGAAATCATCAGGACATGGAAAAAATGGCTGAGACTTTGCGAACATATGATGAGGCACTCGCAAATGCCTATGTGTTGAAAACTGGCCGCCCCAAAGATGAAATTTTACAGCTTATGAATGAGGAAACCTGGTTGACGGCAGACAGGGCTGTAGAACTTGGCTTTGTTGATGGAATTTCAGAAGAGCCGACAGTCATGACCAACACTGCAGGGATGATGGCAGTAACTCCGGATGTGGTGAAAGAGTTCAGAGTGGCCAAAGAAAAGAAAAAATCTATGGAAGCGGAAAAAGAAGATTTATTAAAAGACCTCGATTTATACGGGGTGTGAAAGGAGATAAAGTATGAATAAAAAATTACTTGCACTGTTAAACCAGATTAACGAACAGAAGCAGAAAGTGGTAGATCTGGCAAACGATGGAAAACTGGAGGAGGCAAAGGCAGCCAAAGAAGAACTCCAGAAAATGCAGGACAAATTCGACCTGTTAAAAGATGTTCTGGATCAGGAACCGGCAGCAGAGCCGACTGAGCCGACCAATCAGGGCGCAGAGCCGTCTGGAATGCATCCGGTAAACATCAATAAGAACCATGCGGTACATGAATTTGCTGATGCGGCACGCCACCTTTTTAAGAATGTTGCAAAAGCAAATACCGCGGGTACTGATGCTGATGGTGGCTATACGGTTCCGGATGACATCAGGACTGAGATCAACCGTTACAGAGAGGAGCATTTTTCCCTTCAGTCTCTGGTTGATACCGAGACTGTAACTACTAGCAGTGGACGCAGAACCTACCAGTCCAGAGCAAACCATACTGGATTCAAACAGGTTGCCGAGGGTGGCAAGATCGAAAATGTTGCAGGACCGACCTTCGAGGTAATTGAGTACACGATTAAGAAATACGCGGGCTGGATGCCGGTAACCAGTGAGCTGCTGGCCGATTCTGACGCCAATATCACAAACACCCTGATTAAATGGTTAGGTGAGGAGGACATCGCAACCAGAAACCGCCTGATTCTTGCACTGATGCAGAATGGCAGCGCATCTGAACTGGCAAATCTGGACGGCATCAAGAAGGCTATCAACGTCACCCTTGGTTCTGCATTCAAAAACAGCTCAAAGATCATCACCAATGATGACGGCCTGAACTGGCTGGATACCTTAAAAGATTCCAATGGCCACTATCTGCTGAAGCCGAGCATGGATCCGGCTTCCCCGATTAAACAGCAGCTGGCAGTCGGAGCAACCAATATCCCGATCATGGTTGTTCCGAACTCCATTCTTCCGTCTAACGTTGCTACTACGAAGAAGAGAGGCATTCCGATGATCTGCGGCGATGCGAAAGAAGGCATTAAGGTGTTTGATCGTCAGAAGATTTCCATTCTGGCATCTAATACCGCTTCTGTGACCGGATTCAATGCTTATGAGAACGACATGACTCTGTTCCGTGGCATTCTGAGGCTGGATGCGAAGGCTAAGGATGCAAAGGCACTGGTAAATGGTGTTGTTACTGTGGATGATGATACTGTAACAGGATCATAAGGAGTGTGACGGATGAAACTGGAAGACGTAAAACTTTATCTTCGAATCGATGGAGATGAGGAAGATGCGCTGATTCAGAGCATGATGCAGGCTGGAGCGGAATATATCCGGTCTGCTGTTGGCGAGTACGATGATACAGATCCAACAGCGCAGGTTCTTCTGGCGGCCATTGTACAGAATATGTACGATAACCGCGAACTGATGCAGTCGGAGCAGCAGATGAAAAAGCGGATTGAATACACCTTCCAGTCTATCATCTTGCAGCTCCAGGTGAAGTACAGCATGAAAGAGGGTGCGGATGCGTGAGTCAGGTGAAAGGAATCAATCCGGGGCGTTTAAAGCACCGAATTACCATTATGCGGTACCAGGAGACAGAGAATGCACTGGGCAATGCTAGTCAGGAGCTTGCCCCGCTTAAATCCTGTTGGGCCGAGTTAAGACCGGTCAGAGGAAAAGAACAGCTGGAGTATTTTAAAAATGTAAATGATTTGATGTATAAGATTACAATCCGATACACGGACGTGACGGAAAAAGATGTCGTAGCGTACAATGGCCGTCAGTTCCAAATCAATTACATTACGAATCCGCTGGAAGATAGTTATTACCTGGAACTCATGTGCACAGAATCGAAAGACCATGCAGTAAAGGAGGCGGATCATGCCTGATGTCAGTTATGCGGACGTGATCCGCATTGTAAATGGAATTTTGAAAGAAATGTATCCTAAAATCACACGATACGGCAATGACACTGTTGATAAAGCAGTGCCGCCGTATTTTTTTGTGGAATGCGTACCGGCCGGAGTGAATCGGCAGACTCGCAACATGCTGCACAAAACCTGTTCCGTGCTTATCACCTATGTTCAGAGAGTTCCGGATCAGCTGGACAACCTGACAAAGGTCGATGAGATAGAAAATCGTCTGGGTATGCTGCTTCCGATTGGCGGCAGGCAGCTCAGGGTGCTCAGGTATTCGCATGAATACATTGGGGATACGAACAATATTTTGCAGATATCCTTTGGACTGGACTGGTGGGAAAACACCCAGGAACCGGAGACTGGTGAAAAAATGGAACATCTGCATACCGAACTGACAACGAAAGGAGATTCAAATGGCTAAATTATTATCGCCGAGCATTTCTATTACCTTTGTCGAGAAGGCAGCCAGCCTGATCGAGAGGGGATCCCGTGGAATTGTGGCACTGGTGTTAAGAGATGCCAGCGCGAGCAGTACACCAAAATCTTATACAATACGGGACGTGGCCAATATCCCGGCGGAATTATCGGAAACCAATGCAGGATACATTAAAGACTGCCTGACCGGCTACAGCAAGGCACCATTAAAGGTGATCGTGTATGTGATGCCCGTAAAAGGAGAACAGGATACACAGCTGTATGCGGATATGATGGAGTACCTGGAAACAGAAGTTTTCCAGTGGCTGGCTATTCCGACTGTTGAGACGGATGGAAAGACCGCTGACATTATTTCCTGGGTAAAAACTCAGAGACAGAACGATATCATGGTTAAGGCGGTACTTCCGAATGCGGATGCGGCGGATTGTGAGGGCATCATCAACTGGACGTCCTCTCTTTACCATGTGAAAACGGCAGATGGGGAGTCTACTGTACAGGAGTGCACACCGGAGCAGTGCACGCCGCGAATTGCCGGGCTGCTGGCTGGAACTGATCTGACAATCAGCGCAACCTATGCGCCATTAACGGATTTCGATGATACTTCCAGACTGAATAAGGAAGAGCGCGATGCAGCTGTTGGTGCCGGAAAGCTGATTGCTATCTGGGACGGTGAGAAAGTGAAGCTGGACCGCGCAGTTACCTCTTTTGTGACCACAACTGGAACTAAAGGTGATTCCTTTAAGAAAATCAAACTGGTTGAGTGCATGGACATGATCAAAACAGACATCCAGTCCACGGTCCAGGACAGCTATATCGGTAAATATGCAAACAGCTATGACAACAAGTGCCTGCTGATTACTGCTATCAACAGCTATTTCAAAACTCTGGTCAATGAGGGCGTGATTGAATCCGGAATTGCTGAAATCGACATTACCACCCAGCGCACTTATCTGGAGGGACTTGGCAAGGATGTCACGGTAAACGGCAGCACTAAGACGCCGGAAGATCTGTCAGATGATGAGGTAAAGGTTGCAAATACCGGTTCCCACGTGTTCCTGCGTGCAACAGTTGTGCTGATGGATGCAATCGAGGATGTTGACCTTATTATCAATGTGTAGGAGGTAAGAGATGAAACAGTTTGAAGCAAATCAGGTTATTAACGGCACCTTCGGTGACGCCTGGGTAGATGATGACTACCTGGGTGAGATCATTTCTGGAAAGGCGGAGGTTGAAGTTACCTACAGCGACATTTCCCGGGCGCGTCATCTGATCAATGGAAAGAAAATGACCAAGGCAGAGGGAAAGGGATCTGTAAAACTGCATCATGTAAGAACCAACATCGCGAAAAAGATGTCTGATGCTATCAAGAGTGGCAGAACGCTCAGCGTGAAGATTATCATGCGCCTGGAGGATCCGGACGCATTAGGCGCGGAGCGTGTGGTTCTGTATGGCTGTAAGTTCAACAAGGCAACTCTGATGGACTGGGAAGCGGAAAAAGAAACTGAGGAATCCTATGATTTCACGTTTGAGGATTGGGATTTCCTGGATTTGATTATTGCGTAGGAGGAAAAAACAATGGGAATTGTATCAATTGATGCGCTGATGAAGATTGACAGGGGCCTCATTACAGAGATCCCGACCAAGGAAGTGCGCGCAAAGCGCCTGTCCAAGATTACGGGAACTGATGTGGTTGTAAAAATTAAGGCGCTGTCTGGGAATACTTTTGCTAGCTTGTTAGCAACGTCAAAGGATAAAAAAGACAGAATTGACGCTTCCAAACTCTATAAAGCACAGAGCCTGATTGTTGCAGAGGGCGTGCAGGAGCCATCATTGAAGGACCAGGAACTGCAGACGCATTTTGGCGCTGCAAGCCCAGCGGAACTTGCGACAATATTGTTTCCAGGTGGCGAGCTGATCGATATTTACAGCGAAATTGCGACTCTTTCTGGATATGGAGACGATGAGGACACGGATGAAGAGGTAAAAAACTTGTAGAAACCGATGCTGATTTCCAGTTAATGTATTACCTTTTTTGTAATCATGACTGGGAACCATCGGTTTATTACGATGCACATGAATCCGATAAGCGAGTCATTCACGCCTTTGTCAAAATGGAAGCGGAACATATTAAGAAACTGCAGGACAGTACCGGGAGGTAGGTATGGTAAGACTTGAATTTGACGGCGCGGATGAACTCATTGCGGATATGAAAAAGCTTGTGGCTGATTATCCGAAAGAAGCATCAGACGCGCTCTTTGAAGTGGCGGGAAGCTTTAATGAAGATGTGAATGCCAAAATGCCGAGTAAGTATGGGAAGAGAATCAGAAAATGGAAGATTGCAGGAGCAAAGGAAGGACCAAGCTCATTTGTGACGAGCACCAACCGTGCCCCTCATTTTCATTTGGTTGAGAACGGCCATGCGAAGTATGACTTTCATGGCCGTTATACAGGCGGTTTTGTCCCTGGCAGGCATTATGCAGAACGGACGCGGCAGGAGTATCAAGAGAAATATCCGGAACTCATGACGGAGAAAATCAGCAACATGATTGCAAAACATAACCTGTAAGGAGGTGAACTTGTGGCTAAAAAAGACGTAGATGTACGGTTTAACCTGATTGACAACTTCACATCCTCCTTTAAAAAAACAATTGAAACGCTGACAGCTGGAACCAAAAAGGCACAGAATGCCTGGAAAAGCGTGGAAAAGTTTGGTAATGGAATTTCCAGCCTGGGAACAAAGGCTACTGCAGCGGTGACAATGCCACTTGTTGGCCTGGCGGCGGCTTCGGCAACAGAGTTTGGAAGTGTAGACAAGTCTCTGAAGTTGGTACAGCAGACAATGGGGGCCACGGATGCCGAAGCGAAAGGCCTGGAAAGCGCGATTAAGTCCGCGGCGGCCAATTCTGTGTATGGCATGCAGGACGCGGCAGACGCGGCGCTGAACTTTGCGAGACAGGGCTTTGACGCAGCGCAGGCGGCGGATATGATCGCACCGGCTATGGACTTGGCCGCTGGTACCGCGACAGATCTGTCTGTGATTACCGGAGGTGTTGGTAATGCCCTGAAAATCTTTTCTGATCAGGGGCTGAATGCTATGGATGCCTCCAATATGCTTGCAAAGGCTCAGGCGCAGGCGAATACAACGGTCCAGGATCTGTTTGATGCAATGTCTACAGCTGGACCGATGCTAGATTCCGTGGGATGGTCGTTTAAAGATCTGGCTGTTATCACGGATGTGTTCGGAGATGCGGGCATATCTGGATCTAAAGGAGCGGAGGCATTAAAGACAGGCCTGGCAAGACTGGCCTCACCGGCGAAAGATGGTGCAGATGCTCTGAAGCAGCTAGGGCTGAATTTCTTTGATTCAACAGGCAAGATGGACGATATGCTGACTATGCAGAAAAAGCTGCATGATTCTTTTGCGGGGCTGAATGACCAGGAAAAAATGTCGGCGGCATCCGCAATGTTCGGAAAAGAGCAGATGGGCAGATGGCTGACTCTGATCGAACAGTCTCCGGATACTTTTGCACAGTATACGGCGGGGCTGAAAGACTCGACCGGAGCCGCAAACAATATGGCGAATGCGTTGCTGTCCGGTCCGGGCGGTGCGGTGGAAAAGCTGAAATCATCATTTGATGTATTTAAGTACACGGTTGGTGACACGGTGGCCAATACCATCACACCGTTTGTTGAAAAGGTTACTGGATTGCTGGACAAGTTCAACAACATGGATGAAGCCCAGCAGAAGCAGATTATCAAATGGGCGGCAATGGCGGCAGCGGTTGGCCCTGGCCTGATCGCATTCGGCAAGGTGATATCTACGATTGGACGAGTTGGCATGAGTGTCAATAAATTCATTGGCATTGCGTCAAAAGCGGCCGGAGGATTTAAGGAATTGCATACAGGTGCCGGACTGGCAAAGGCGGCGATTGCGGCCATCACGTCACCGGTTGGTATTGTTCTGGGCGTGATTGCAGCGCTGGCCATTGCGGTGATTGCAATCAAGACGCATTTCGATACGTTCAAAGCTGGACTGAGTGGCGCATCTCCGGCATTTGAAAAAATCAGTGCTAATTTCCAGAAAATCAAAGATGCATTGCAGCCGTTTATTGATAAGGTCGTGGAAGTGGCATCGGTGGTCATGGACGTGTTTGGAAATGTGTTTGCTGGTGCCTGCGGTGCGGCAGTTTCATTCTTTGCCGGTGCGTTTGCAGGAATTACGCAGTACATTACTGGATTTATTAATGTTGTCCAGGGCATTATCACGTTTATAACAGGCGTGTTTACTTTGGACTGGGAAAAAGCCTGGAGCGGTGTGCAGCAGATTTTTAGCGGAATTGTTGATGAGATTATGGGCCTTATATCAATGGTGACTGGTGCTTTTGGTGGTCTGGCGAATGGCGTTAAAGCTATTTTTGGCATGGATAGTGGAAGTGAGAAAGCAACCAGTACAAAAAAGGTATCTGGCAGAGCTATTGGAGACCGCTCCTGGCGCGGCGGCCTGGTACAGGTGCATGAGCGTGGCGGCGAGATTCTGGATCTGCCGCAGGGCACCCGCATCTACCCGCATGATGTATCTATGCAGATGGCAAAAGCCGGACAGGGACAGTCTGTGAATGTCGCAAAGCTGGCTGATCAGATTGTGGTACGCGAAGAGGCTGACATCGTGCGTATTGCAGATGAGCTGATGCGCAGAATAAAAGCCGCATCCGGAAATATGGGAGGTGTTCCAGTTGCAGATATGGCTTAAGGGAAGCGGCGGCCGGGTGAGAATCCCGGTGCTGCCAGCAGAATATACCGTAACATCGGAACAGGAAAACACTTCTGTGACCGTGTGCAATCTGGGCGAAGTAACTTTGCTTGGAAAGCGGAAGCTGCGGAGCATTAGTTTTTCCAGTTTTTTTCCATATTACTACGATGAAGGTTACTGTGACTGTCGAAGCGACAAGCCACAGAAGATGGTGGAACGTATTGAAAAGATGAAGCGTGCCGGGAAAGTAAAGCTTACAATCACCGGCACAGGAATCAATATGTATGTGACCATTGAATCTTTCGAGTGGGGAGAGAATGATGGTACCGGAGACATGAACTATACACTGACTATGAAAGAATACCGTACTGTCAGCATCCCGTCATCCACCCTAGTAAAAGAGGCTCCTGCAGCTCCGGCGGCAGCAGAAACGGCAACCAGGGAAGCCCCGGCGGCTGAGACTGCAACGCAGAGCTATACGGTCAAATCCGGTGATACCCTCAGCGGGATCGCACGGAAACTGACCGGCTCCACTAGCTGGCAGGCCATCTATGAACAGAATAAAAGCGTAATCGGCAGCAACCCGAACCTGATTAAGCCGGGACAGGTGCTGACCATTCCGGGGGCGAAATCATGACATTACAGTTAATCAAACCAGACCAGAATATTATTTATGATATTTCAGATGCAGTGGAATCTGTGACATGGTCCGGCAGCATATTAAGTGCTGGGCGGTCCGTGGAATTTACAGTCTTAAATGATCCGTATGATTCCGGATTAAAGATTCCGGCGGTTTGTGTGGGGGATTATATTTCCTTCCTGGTTGGATCTGAAGAACTGTTTTATGGCCAGATTTTTAGCATAGAGCGGTCTACGGCCATCGGAACGATTACATATACCGCCTATGACATGATGAAGAATCTGCTGGAATCAAACGGACGTTACAATTTCAAAAATACGACTCCGGAAGCCATTGCGGCGCAGGTACTGGCAGACATTCAGGTACCATATAACCATCTGGAGCTGACCGGGATCAATATTAAGTCCATGATCTGTGATTCCAAAGCGTTATATGACATTATCATGGGTGCTTACACGCAGGCCTACCGAATCACCGGCAACCGGTACATTCCGATGATCTGGCAGCGGGCTTTTGGAGTATGGCCGGCGGTGTATACGGTGGAAAATTTTTTGTTATCCGATGAGCTGAATGTAACAGCGGCTTCCATATCGGAGGCTATGGACGGAATTAAAAACACTGTGAAAATCTATGATGATAAGGGCAACCAGGTCGGTGAGGTGAAAGACGATAGCAGCCTGCAGAAGTTTGGAACGTTCCAGGATGTTTATACGGTGGAAAAAGGTGTGGATCCAACAACGGCGGCCAAAAACATGCTGAAGGTAAATCCGACACAGAACATATCTTTGTCGGCTATCGGAGACAGGAACTGTCTCAGCGGTTACTCCGTGGCCGTGAAGGATGCGGCTACCGGACTATCTGGAAAATACTGGATCAAGACGGACAAGCACACCTGGCAGGGCGGCACGTACCAGATGGAGCTGGAGCTGTCTTTTGAGCAGCTCATGGATGAGAAAGACATTGAAACGAAAGAGGACGGTGATAAGAAATGACGGATCCTTTTGCAGAGATGGTGAACATGATGCGGGAACAGGGAGCAGTTAATAACACCGCCCCGATCCAGCTGGCGACCATGACTGGAGCAAGGACCTGCAGCATTGGGGACTTGCCAATATATGCGGAGGACTTGTATATTCCGGATCGTCTGCTTGCCTCTGTCTGTACAAAGGTTAATGTTCCTGAATCACACCAGGATAAGAGCAGCTACAGTGCGCCGCTGAAAACGGGGGACGTGGTAGCTCTTTTTAAATTGTCAGACACAAAGTATGTGATATTAGACAGGGTGGTGAATGGCGGATGAGTATATTACCGAGTTATTTATCAAGCACCATACAGGCCCAGACAGCAACGGCAGCGGTCGTGGAGATGCCGAAGGAATACGAGGTGGATTTTGCGACTGGACAGTTGACAGGGCGAATCGTGGAAGGCGTTGAGGCTATTAAGGTCTGGGTATGGTGCTGCCTGCATACGCAGCGCTTCCGGTATCCGATATATTCCTGGGACTATGGGGCCGATCTGGAGCAGTATGTGGGACAGACGCTGACCGATGAGTACCTGGAGGCAGATTTGAGAGATGAAATCGAAGAGGCCCTTAAGGTGAACCAGTACATTACCGAAATTGATGATTATGCTTTTGAGCGGACCGGTTCGAAAATTACAGTAACATTTTCTGTTCAGACACTGTTGGGAAGCATAGAGGAGGAGTACGATGTTAACTTATAGCAATGAAACATATAGCGCCATTTTGGCGCGCGCGCAGGGCAATGTGTCGGACGATGTGCTGAAAACAGAGGGAAGCCTGGTATTTAATGCGCTGTCGGTGCTGGCCTATGAGATGGAAAAGATTTATATCCAGATGGATTTTATCGGTGAACAGGCTCATGCAAGTACAGCGGACTACGAGCATCTGAAGCTGATCGCGGCGGACCGCGGGCTGACTCCGAAAGAGTCCAGCTGTGCGGAAGTGAAGGCAACGGCAGACGCGGAGCTGCCGATCGGTACCCGGGCAAACTTAAAAGCGTATAACTACAGGGTAGCTGAAAAATTGAATGATGGAAGTTACCGCATGGTATGTGAGGAGACAGGAAGCGGACCGAACGGCTTAAAAGGCGAGGTGACCATGATTGATTTCGTGGATGGCCTGAATAGTTGCGTCATTACTGAGCTGTTGACGCCTGGGGAAGATTATGAATCTCAGGACAGCTTTTACAAAAGATATCTGGAATCCTTTACCACTACCTCGTTCGCTGGAAATATTGCCGCATACAAAGAACAGCTGAAGGCCGTGGCTGGGATTGGCGGAGCGAAAATCTATCCGGCATGGAACGGCGGTGGAACGGTCAAGGCTGTGTTGATATCGTCAGACTTTACGGTGCCATCGGAATATTTGGTAAGCCAGGTACAGGAACAGTTTTGTCCGACTCCATCTGAAGGTTATGGGGTGGCTCCAATCGGGCACGATTTCACAGCAGCGGCAGTAACTGCGGAAAATGTAACTGTGAAGACATCAATCCAGTTTGAGAGCGGTTATGATTACAGCAGCTTGAAGACGGCCATAGAGGACAAGGCGAAAGAGTATTTGCACAGCCTGTCTAAAACATGGGAAGAATCAAACAATCTGACCGTCTACATATCAAGACTGGAATCAGCAGTCCTAGATGTGAAAGGTATCGCGGATATTACCGAAACCACACTGAATGGTGCCAGTGCAAACCTGGTGCTGGATGCGGATGCTATCCCGATTTTTTCAACAATGGAGGTAACGACAATTGAATGAGAATGATTTTAGCCGCAGTTTTAGCCTGTACTGGCCGGAATATATCGGAAACATGAAAGAGTTTAAGGAGATCAGCAAAGCGGCAGACATCGAAATAAAACGGTTGTGGGGAGCGTTGAAGAGCGTGCTTGATAACCGTTATTTGACATCAATGGACGCAGAGGAATGCTCTGAACTGGAGACTATGCTTGGAATCGTTCCATTGCCGGATGACACTCTGGAAGACCGGGTACGCAGGGTAAAAGGATACTTTGTATCGAATCTGCCGTATACGCAGAATAAGCTGATTGAAGTGCTGAATGTGCTGTGTGGCGGGGCGGAGAATTATGTTCTGCTTGTAGAGCCTGGACGGTATACGGTACATGTCGGTGTAAAGCTGGCATCGGTACGGCTTACGGACAATGTCCGGGAAATTGTAAATAACATGGTACCGGCCAACATGGTGCGGGATGTGTACGTGGTATTTAACCGATGGTCCAGATTTAAAAGCGCAACTTGGGGAAGCCTTAAGACGGAGACCTGGGCGGGGCTGCATGAGGACGCGAAGTGGCAGAAAGGAGCAAGCCGATGAAGACAACAAAAAATCTTGGCTTAAATATGCCGGATGCGAACGATTTTGTTGAGATCGACAAAATCAATAAAAACACGGAGAAGATTGATGAGGAGCTGGCAAAGAAGGCAGACGCGTCCGGAGGTGACATCTCAGAAACTGTGATCACGACTGTGGAGGCATCTCAGGCTGAGTATCCGGTGCCGGCAGCAGGAGACAGTGTCAAGACAGTCCTGGGTAAGGTGCAGAAGTTTTTTACGGACATCCGGAACTGGATGACGGGCGTGTGCCTGTTGGGGCAGATTGTAAATAACTGCGTCACGGACAATGCTAAACTGCCGTTATCGGCGGCGCAGGGTAAGGTATTGATGGACCTTTATAATGTGCTAAACACCAAGAACCAAAATGCGATATATTCAACATTCGGATCGGCGACTTTTACTATTCCTGCTAACTCCACAATGACAGTGGAAGTTCCGTATACTGTACCATCTGGGTATAAGAAAATTACACTGATAGACAAAGGTGTCGGTGATGCAAGATGCTATGTGGCAGACTGGTCAGCCGGAACTGGGAACTCAGCTATATTAAAGATTGCAAATACATCGAATTCCAAAATAGCAACAAGTGCTTCTATCAGATTTTTATGCTGTAAATCATAACCTGCACCCTGCTAGTCAATAACAAAGGTAAATGTATCAACGGCATTGGTATTGTTCTCGTCCGTCGCATAATTATAACCAATGATTTCTCCATCAGTATTTATAGTAATTCGATATGTGCGACCATCAGGGTGGATACATGACCATGATACTGTCAGTTTGGGTCGATACCCAACCGGTAATGTTGCTAAAACCGTATTTTTCAGAGACGGTAGTTTCGATATACCATTTAGAAATATTTGAACCACATTTCCGCATTTTTTAACGTATATCTTACTGTATAAATAGTTTCCTTTATCCAGAGTTATACTGGTCGTTTTCGTCTTGGTGTTTCGCACAGTAATGGACAATAGGCTGACAGGATTTTTTCCGATACAATAAAGATACAAATATTGCATCGGAAAGGAGCGGTCATATGGATAATGCGAGGTTACAGGATGAGATACTGGCGAAGCTGATCGGAATACTGGACAAGCCGGTGATGCAAATGGTGGAGGCTGCCGTGTCGGTGGTGCTGCGTAATTATGATGTCACCCGAAAAGAAACATCATTAAGCACAACGGTGGTGGAGTTTCCAGAGTTGGATATGTTTCTGAGCCGTATGCAGTACCGGAATTGCAGTGATGCCACTATTATCCAGTACCGTGCCACGTTGGTGAGCTTCCTAGCCTACGTCAATAAGCCGATTGGCGAGATCACGGACGGGGACATCCGAAGCTATCTGGATGATTACGAGCGGGCACGGCAGGTCAAGA